>Ga0247734_1000343_pt1 | contig 41232 bp, 36 predicted proteins | sample UWRJL103311B2_FD_180933 | JGI IMG/M metagenome (GOLD analysis project Ga0247734, IMG submission 180933) | Plant litter microbial communities from Arlington Agricultural Research Station in Wisconsin, United States - UWRJ-L103-311B-2 | ecosystem: Environmental > Terrestrial > Plant litter >...
AATCGGTATTTGTCCTAATAAAAATCCTGCGAACAATAATGTTGCTATCCAGGCAAAACCACCTATAACATTAAAGTAGGTAAACTTTCCAAATGGCATTCTTGCTACACCTGCAACAAATGGAGCAATTGTTCTGAAAATAGGCAGGAAACGGCTGAAGATGATCGCCTTGCCACCATGTGTTTCAAAGAACATATGCGATTTGTTATAATATTCAAGTTTCAGTATTTTGTTACCTTCTTTAAAAACCTTTACTCCAAAAAACATACCTAATCTATAGTTCAGGCTGTTTCCCAATATACCGGCTGCTGAAAGCAGAAAAAACATCAACCAGATATCTAACCCGGTATTCCCTTTGGCGATTAGCGCCCCTACCGCAAACAGCATGGAATCTCCCGGTAAAAATGGAGTTACTACAAATCCGGTTTCGGCAAAAATAATAAGGAAAAGAATAAGGTATGTCCATGTTTGATAACTACTTACAAGTTTTACCAATTCTACATCGGTATGCAAGATAAATTGTACAAGCTGATTAATAATATCCATAGGTTTCGTATAAAAAAACGTCATTACGTAAGAATTTATAATCTTTCATAATGACGTCCAAAGGTAATATCTTTTTCTTAGTTATAGCTATTGAGCATTACTGGCATTACCAGCATGAGCACATCTTCATTTTCATTGTTCGTTTGTGGGATAAGCAGACCGGCACGATTTGGTGTGGAAAGCTCCAGAGTTACTTCTTCCCCGCCAAGGTTGCTCAGCATTTCGATTAGGAAACGTGCATTAAAACCGATTTCAAGATCTTCACCTTCGTATTGGCAGCTTAAACGTTCATGGGCTTCATTTGCAAAATCAAGATCTTCGGAAGAGATGTTTAGTTCACTGCCATTAATCTTAAGTCTTACCTGATGGGTAGTTTTGTTTGCAAAAATAACCACCCGGCGCAATGTATTCAGGAACAATGCCCTATCGATAATTAGTTTATTAGGGTTATTGGCTGGAATAACCGCTTCGTAGTCAGGATAACGTTCATCAATTAAACGGCAAACCAGGTTAATGTTTTCAAATTTGAAAAATGCACTGGTAGCATTATAATCTACAGATACGTTAATATCTGTTGAAGGAAGTGCTGCTTTTAATAACGTCAGTGCTTTTTTAGGCAAAATGAATGAGGCAGTTTTGTCGGCCTTGCTATCCATCCTCCTGTACCGTACCAATTTGTGAGCATCAGTAGCCACAAATGTGATAAACTGGTCAGATAACTGACAGAATACGCCAGTCATTGCAGGACGAAGCTCGTCATTACTTACCGCAAAGATAGTTTTAGTAATAGCTTCTGTTAGCACCGATGCGGGAAGGTTTACTGAAGATGCATTCTCCACCGTTGGAATTTTAGGGAAATCATCTCCGTTTTCACCGCTTAATTTGTACTTTCCGTCACCCGCACTGATTTCTATTGAAAATGTAGCATCGTCAATATTAAAAGAGATAGGCTGATCGGGAAGTGTTTTTAACGTATCTAATAAGATCCTCGCAGGTACAGCTACTTTTCCGCCTTCTTTAGACTCAACCGGAAGAGATGTGGTCATACTGGTCTGCAAATCTGTTGCAGAAATAGTTAAACTGCCATCTTTGATCTCGAAAAGGAAATTTTCCAGTATCGGCAAAACAGTACTGCTGCTTGATGCACCATTAACTGTTTGTAAATGTTTTAAAAGTGTTGATGTGGATACAATAAATCTCATAATTATGATCTAGTCAATTCTCAAAAATATAAAAATTACCTTGTATACTTATACTTGCGGTAATAATGTTGAAAAATCGCAAATGATATTAACAGTAATAAAGGCAATATAAGATTAACCAGCTGCCATCTGGTTTTCTGCACACGCAACAACTGCTTATCCAGAAGCCTGACCCTTACCTCTTTATTTCTCAAATCTATTAGATTTTCATCTGCGGACAAAAAATCTGCTATATTTAAAAGCAATGCTTTATTTCCAAAATTTCTTTGGCTGTACCTGTCAAAACCTAGCGGAAAAACTGAACCATCACGCCCGCTTACCTGATTTAAGAAAATGTCGCCGTCGCCGATCACAACCATTTTACCGGGTTTGCTCTTTTCACCAGTGCTGAAACTCTCCATAATTCCTGCGGGGGGCCGGCGGTTTAGAAAAACAGAGGGGAAAGTACCTTCGAGCAAAACCGCAGCGATTTTTGGAGGGTGGAGATACAAACGCTGATCTGGGGCATCTGCAATAATCTGTAAAGAAAGCACTTCTGGAGTTTGATGTGTAATGTTGTATGCGGAACTATGGAGCAGTACGGTTTTTTTAATACCTTTTACCCCTATCGTATCTACCGAGCTCAGAAATTCTGTACGGATGCCGTCGATATTTTTCACTAAACTTACTGAAGGATCAGGCACAAGCACAGGGTAATAAATCCATGGCGCCATCTGTATATCCTGTTGTTGTCCGTTGCCCATGGCCAAAGGTATTTCAGCAGCATTCAGATCAGCAATCAAATCGTAATTTACCCTGGCGCCATACATAAACAGCATGTCATCAAGATTTAGCTTATTGTTGAAAGCGAGCTGCTCTCCCTTACCATGCAGACTGTCCAGACTGGCACTCACCTGGTCAATACACCAAACTACCCTTCCGCCGTTCATGATAAAATAATTGAGTTTGTATTTGAGTGCTTCAGAAAATTCTTTCTGGGGTTTCACTACAAAAATCAGCTTTAGTTTATCAAGGCCTTCTTGGCTGATCTGGTTGAGGTCTACCCTACCCACTTCATAACTATCGGAAAGTGATCTCATAGCATCACTCAGGTAAACGTCTGCTGGTTCCCCGTTTCCTTCGGTAAACCCTATTCTTGGACTTTCCCCTGTACTTACTTTCCTGATTGCTGAGGTAAAGACATATTCAAGGTTTTGAATTGAATTATTAATATTTTGTTCATAACCACCTCCGCCATCCAGATTCTGCAAAAGTTTTACCGGAACTTGCCGCCCGCCTGCCTGAACCATCGCCATTGGGAAAACAGTTTTCTGACTAAAACCGGCATCATTCTTAATGTTGAGATTGGTAGGCTCGATGCCTATATTATATAAGTTATGCAGAACCGTGTCCTGCTCCTGCTGGGCGAGTCCTTCCAGCGGGTCAGTAAATACGACTGTGATTTTCGCTTTAGCGTAAGCCTTGTAGTCATTCAAGAGGTCATCCGTAGCGGCCTTCAATCTTTTAAAAGCTGCAGGCAAATTTCCGTCTAGAAAAACAGTGATAGTAATTTCCTGGTCGGCCTTTTCCAAAATAGCCCTGGATTTAGGATTTAAAGTAAACCTTTTATCGGCGGTGAAATCAAAGCGCGTGTAGGCATATTGAGCCAGACCGTTGATTATTAACAGTGACGCCACAAGTAAGAGCAGTTTGATCCATTTATTTTTCTTTACCATCTCCTTCCCCCAATGACGGTTTTGGTTATCCCCAGGAACAGCGCTATAAATGAAATAAAATAGACAAGGTCACGTGTGTCAAGAACTCCGCGTCCCAAAGATTGAAAATGTCCATTTACACTCATCCAGGAGAAAATATCTTGTACCAAACCCGAGGCAAAGATCTTGCTTATTGCATCAAATCCAGTATATACTATAAAACATAGAAATGCAGCTATTGCGAACGCAATCACCTGGTTTTTCGTAACAGAAGACGAAAATATTCCTATGGAACAGAAGGCACCACCCAATAACAAAAGACCGACATACGATCCTGTTACCGCTCCGCCGTCTATATTTCCCCGCGGCAAGCCCAGTTGGTAAATGGAATAATAATATAATAATGTTGGAATCAGTGCGAATAAAATAAGCACCAGGCATGCGAAATATTTACCAAGTATAATCTGCCAGTGGGTTAGCGGTCTGCTCGCCAGCAATACATAAGTACCTTCCCTGCGCTCTTCAGCAAATGAACGCATAGTGAGCGCTGGTATTAAAAACATGAATAAAAATGGGCTGAGGCTAAAAAAACCATTAAGTTCGGCATAGCCATAATCAAGTATAGAGGTATCTGGAAAATACCAGAGGAGCAATCCTGATACCAGCAAAAAGACACCGATGGTTATATAAGCCATCAATGAGTTTAACAAACTGAACAATTCGCGTTTATATACTGTGTACATGAAATAGGTTAACAATACCGAAGTTAAAAAAATAACAGTAGAATGGAACCATTGTCTGCGCGCAAACCGCAAAAAAAAAGCAGCCTGTTTCCAGACTGCCTTTATTATATCAATGAAGTATCTTAAATACCGAAGTTATAGGCTAATCTCAAGCCAACAAATCTCGATGTAAAGTTGTAGGACGTATTATTAAAAACCCCATCTCTGCTATTTGACCAAGATTCATATCTTGCACTTAAATCAATAGAGCCTTTGTCAGATACAGGAAATTCAACGCCAACACGCGGGGTATATACAAATGCAGTCCCTGCATTGTCACTTGTACCAAATGAAGCTCCAAGTTCACCACCTACATATAGGTTTTCAGCAAGAAAGTAGTTGATACCAGCTTTTACAGGTATAGCGCCAAAGTTCGCGAATTTAATAGTACCAGCGCCGGTATTTGCAATATCTTCACCAGTGAAGTTCATGTATCCTGCGGAAAGCGTAAAATTCAGATTCGTAACTATTGGCGTCTGGAATTGAAGTGACCCACCATATCCTAGTTTATAAAAATCTCCAAAGTTCCCTGTTGGAAAAGCAAACTCAGCGCCAATACCTAATTTCTTACCCGTCATAGCCGGATCTTTACTTTGTGCAGAAACATTTGAAAATGCAAACATTCCGGCAATAGCAGTTAGTAAAAATAACTTTTTCATAATATTATATTTAAGGTTTAAAGGGATCTTTATTCCCCGCACACCTTAAACAAAAAGTTGGCCAAACTTAAATTATTACACTTATTAAAAAGAATATCAACCAGTTAGACACCTGAATATTTCTTCCAAAGAGTCAGTTGAATGTTTGCTTTTGAGATCAGTCAGCGAAGAATTCGCTACGATTTTACCCTTGTTAATGATAATTACCTGGTCGCACAGAATATCCACCTCCTGCATGATATGTGTGGATAATACTACAGTTTTATCTTTGCCAAGATTAAGAACTAAATCCCTGATACCAGTCAACTGGTTCGGATCCAGACCTGTAGTCGGCTCATCCAGAATTAATATAGCTGGATTATGAATAATTGCCTGAGCAAGTCCTACCCGCTGTTTATATCCTTTGCTCAGCATGGCTATTTTCTTGTGTTGCTCTTCACCCAATCCTACCCTCTCAATAACATCCCTGATTTTGGCACCCTTGTTTTGCAATTGATAGGTATCTGCTACAAAACCTAAAAACTCCCTCACATACATATCCATATATACAGGTGTATTTTCAGGCAGGTAACCCAGAATACGTTTCATCTCTAAACTCTGTGTCTGCGTATCAAATCCTGCCAGCCTCGCGCTGCCGGCAGTCGGTTCCAGACAACCTGTGAGCATGCGCATTGTGGTAGACTTTCCGGCACCATTTGGCCCTAAAAACCCCAGCACTTTACCTGGCACGGCATTAAAAGTAATCTGATCGACTGCCTTTTGCAAACCATATATTTTAGATAACCCTTGTACCTGTATGCCCAACGTTTGAATATTTAGTGGATTCTGATCGCCTGAGGGCCATCACTTTCAAAAGTAATAATTAGTCCTTACTTATTCGGTCAAATTTAGCCTCAACTTTCTATATTTGCAGTATTATGGCCAAAACGAATAACGACGAACAATTTAAAAATGTGATCTCCCACGCCAAAGAATACGGTTTTGTATTTCAAAGCAGCGAAATTTATGATGGATTAAGTGCCGTGTATGACTACGGTCAATTAGGTGCCGAATTAAAAAACAACATCAAAACCTACTGGTGGAAATCTATGGTGCAGATGCATGAAAACATTGTAGGGATAGATTCCGCAATATTTATGCACCCTAAAGTATGGAAAGCCAGCGGGCACGTGGATGGATTCAGCGACCCGATGATCGACAATAAAGATTCAAAAAAACGTTACCGTGCAGACCAGTTATTAGAAGATAAGATTGCCCGTTACGAAAAAGACGGGAAAACAGATAAAGCAGCAAAACTGCAGGCAGACATGGACGAAGCCTTAAAGGCAGAAAACCTTCCGCAGCTTAAAGTGCTGATTGAAGAACATGAAATTGCCTGCCCTGTAAGCGGCACAAAAAACTGGACCGATGTACGCCAGTTTAACCTGATGTTCAGTACCCAGTTTGGTGCTATGGCTGAAGGCGCTGAAGAAGTTTACCTCAGACCGGAAACAGCACAGGGTATATTTGTGAACTTCCTCAACGTACAAAAATCAGGAAGGATGAAAATTCCTTTTGGTATTGCCCAGATTGGTAAGGCTTTTAGAAATGAGGTGATTGCACGTCAGTTCATTATGCGTATGCGTGAATTTGAACAAATGGAAATGCAGTTCTTTGTTCGCCCTGGCGAGGAAATGAAATGGTATGCCTACTGGAAAGAAGCACGTCTAAAATGGCACACTGCTTTGGGTACAGACCCTGCAAAATACAAGTATCATGACCACGCAAAACTGGCGCATTATGCTAACGCAGCGGTTGATATCGAGTTTGAATTCCCATTTGGATTTAAGGAAGTAGAGGGTATTCACAGCCGTACTAATTTTGACCTTACCCAACACCAGGAATTTTCGGGCAAGAAAATGCAATATTTTGATAACGACCTGAATGAAGATGGTAAACCTTACGGAAACTATATTCCTTACGTTATTGAAACTTCTATTGGGCTCGACCGTATGTTCCTACTGACAATGATTGGTGCTTTTGAAGAGCAGGACCTAAGTGAAGGCGAAAAAACAGATAGCCGTATTGTGCTGCATTTGCACCCTTGTCTGGCGCCTGTAAAAGCGGCAATACTGCCGTTGACGAAAAAAGATGGCCTGCCGGAAAAAGCACAGGCAATTATGGACGACCTGATGCTGGACTACAATGTAGTATATGAGGAGAAAGACTCAATTGGAAAACGCTATAGACGCCAGGATGCAATCGGAACACCTTTCTGTATCACAGTGGATCATCAGACACTTGAAGATGATACGGTAACAATCCGCCATCGCGATAGCATGGAGCAGCAACGTATTGACATCAAAGACCTGAATGGACTGATAGAAAGCAGGGTAAGCTGGAGAAACCTGTTAAAAAAATCATAGTCAACGAATAAAACGTAAATAGGGCCTGCCATCAAATTGACAGGCCCTATTTTTTTTGATCTTTTGAGGATTAAACTATTCCGCACACTACTGGTCTCATTATTGTTATGGAGGTGGATATATACTAATACCTGATCGTAACTTAACCTATGAAATTAATCACCGTAGTTTTCCTGCTTTTTCTATGTACCAGTTTCACCCTAAAGGCCCAGAACAATAGTTCTGACAATCTTTGGACGCAGGAGGAGCTCGATAATGCGAATACTGCAAGAAATACTGATTACCTGAATGAAGAAGAAAAAAAAATAGTTTTTTATATGAACCTCGCACGTACCGATGGCGAGAGATTTTTCAACACCTACTTTCAGGATTTTGTAAATGCGTATAATATAGATATGCAGCGTTATAGTAACTATAATGACCTGAAGGTAAACCGAAAAGACAAATACTACCGTGGATTAAAAGAAGATCTGCAGGAAATTAAAGGTCTATCGCTCTTTAGTCCAGATGAAACTTTGACCTGGATAGCGCAACAACACGCAAAAGACTTGAGTAAGCATAATATTGCGGGCCATAACTCCAGTGACGGGCGTACCGTTAAAGACAGGATTTCAAAGTTTTATCCAAGAAGGGCGATGGCCGAAAACCTCGCATTTGGATTTTCCAAAGGCCTGGCAAATGTATGCATGCTGCTACTGGACAAAAATGTACCCGATCTGGGCCACCGTAAAACGATACTGGGAACCGGATATAATTTAAGTCAGGTAGGTGTAAATATTAAAAGTCATCCCGGTTACCGTTACTGCGCAGTGATTGATTTTATTTCGGCCCCGCCAAGCCTATAAAGAAGCTGTTAATTTCGGTAAATGGGAATCTATCCCTAAATTGCGCGCCTTTATTGGACACAAAATAACCGCATGCGCAAAGCCGTACTCCGTTTTATAGATTTTTTTTACCCGCCGTTTTCTAAATGGTTTTCTTTGCATACTTTTAGATATATTGTATCCGGAGGAACAAATACAGCGAGCGGTATTGTCCTGTATTTCATTATCTACAATTACGTACTGCATCAGCAGAATGTTGTTTTACCCTTTCGTCCCGGGATGATTACTGCGCCTGTGGCTACACTAATCATTGAAGCCCCTATTACTTTCCTTATTGGTTTTACACTGAATAAATACCTGGTTTTTACCAAATCTGACTTAAAAGGACGAATCCAGATGTTCCGCTATTTCATCGTGGTATGTACCAATCTGATGCTCAATTTTGCTATGATAAAAATCATGGTTGAGACCTTCAATTTTTACCCCACCATATCTAAATTCATCACAACCATCGTACTTGCCGTAGCCAGTTATTTTATTCAGACACACTTCTCTTTCAGGGTGAAAAAATAAATCACCTTAAAGTAAAAGCTGGCCGTTTTTTTGATAAATGGCACCTACGGGCTTAACTTAGGAAAATTACAAATATAAATTCGGCCATGAGTGATTTTAACGACTTTAACAACCCGCAGGTAGCTAAATTACCAAGGCACCTGAGGCAGTTTATTGTAGACCAGAACTACGATAAATATACGCCTGTTGACCAGGCGGTTTGGCGATATGTAATGCGTCAGAATTACAGCTACCTGAAAGACGTTGCCTATTATCCTTATATTAAAGGACTGCAGCGTGCCGGTCTGAGCATTGAATATATTCCCGATTTACAAACTATGAATGATAATCTGGGCAAACTTGGCTGGGGAGCAGTTACCGTAGATGGATTTATCCCTCCTGCGGCTTTCATGGAATACCAGGCTTACCATGTGCTTGTAATTGCTGCAGATATACGCCAGATTAATCATATTGAATATACCCCCGCTCCTGATATTATTCATGAATCTGCTGGTCATGCCCCAATTATTGCCGATGCTGATTACAACAGTTACCTTAGCTATATTGGTTCTATTGGTGCCAAGGCTATGTTCTCTGCCAAGGACTTCGAATTATATGAAGCCATCAGGGCACTGTCGATACTAAAAGAAGCGGTAGATGCACCAGAATATGAAATTGCCCGTGCTGAAGATCAGCTCAAACAAATTGCAGATAATATGGGTGAACCATCAGAGATGGCCTTGCTCAGCAGGCTACATTGGTGGACTGTAGAATACGGGTTGATAGGCAGCCTGTCTGATCCGAAGATTTACGGTGCAGGTCTACTTTCCTCGATCGGCGAAAGCGCCAGCTGCATGATGGATACGGTGAAGAAGATACCATATAATATAGACACCTTAAACTACGCCTACGATATTACAAAAACTCAACCGCAGCTGTTTGTTACTGAAACGTTTCAAAATCTGATTGATGTACTTGAGCAGTTTGCAGATACAATGTCTTTTAGAAGAGGTGGTACTGAAAGTGTTGTTAAGGCAATAGAATCACATAACCCTTCAACCGCTGTATACAGTTCAGGATTGCAGGTAACAGGTGTGTTCAGCGATTTGGGTATTGATGAGCAAAACGAGCTTACTTTTATTAAAACAACGGGACCGTCAGCTCTGGCTGTGGGCGGTAAACAACTTGATGGACACGGAAAATTCTATCATAAAAACGGATTTTCCTCGCCGGTGGGGAAACTTGCAGGTGCTGTAGTTGCGATGGAAGATTTCACGGAAACACAACTTCAGTCTTTTGGCATGAAAGAAGGTGAAAATACCTCCCTGCTGTTTGAGAACGGTATTCGGGTAAAAGGCAAATTAAAATCAATCGTCCGCCACCAGGAAAAAATAATTCTGCTTGTTTTTGAAGACTGCACAGTTAAAGAGGGTAATGGCAATGTTTTATTTCAGCCTGAATGGGGAACGTATGATATGGCTGTAGGTGAAAAAATTGTGTCCGTTTTTAATGGGGCGGCTGATAAAGACGCATATGAAGAAATTACACATGTCAGTGACAAACAAACTCTAAAACTAACGTATGATGTACTGACGGCAGATTTACATCAGATTTATAAAAGCATCCGGTTAATCAGGGAAACTAACGGGCAGCAGGAGCAACTGCCAGCATTGTTCGGGCAGTTGAAAACAAAACACTGCCACGACTGGTTAGGAGCATTGGAAATATTGGAAATACTGCATTATACAGGTGCTTTTCCAGACCTGGAAAAAGAGGTAAGAATTTACCTGGAGGGGAAAGTCTCAAACGAAGCCGACCATAAAAAATTAATAAATGATGGGCTGCATGTTATTGCCAACCCGGTTACACAGCTAATTACCGAAGAAGATTAAAATGAACATCGTATTAACAGGAGCCAGCAGTGGAATAGGATTTGAAGCCGCACTAGAATTTACCCTGAAAACAGAAAACAAGGTAGTTTGCATTGCCAGATCTGCCGACAAATTAAGAAAATTGCTTGAAATTGCGCGGGGAATAAATCCTGACTGCACCTTGTTACCCGTTGAATTTGATATTGTAAATGACGACTATGCGGCATTAGTACCGTTTTTATCCCAACGTTTGGGAACAGTAGATATCCTGATCAATAACGCTGGTGCACTGATAAATAAACCATTTCTGGATACCACCACAGATGACCTGAACGAAATGTTCCTCAGCAACGTTACCGGACATTTCAATATGATTAAAAACCTGTTGCCGCTGATGCCAGGCGGAAGTCACATCGTAAACATTGGCAGTATGGGCGGTTTCCAGGGCAGTGTTAAATTCCCTGGTCTGGTAGCCTACTCATCCAGCAAGGCAGCCTTGCACACCTTGACAGAATGCCTGGCGTTTGAACTGGCGGAAACGGGTGTCAAAATCAATTGTCTGGCCCTTGGATCCGCGCAAACCGAAATGCTGGAAGCCGCATTTCCTGGTTATCAATCTCCGGTAATGGCTTTTGAAATGGGTAAATATGTGGCCGATTTCGCATTAACCGGGCACAAATTCTTTAATGGCAAGATCATTCCTGTTGCAGTAACTACTCCATAAATTAAAATGGGACATTTGCCCTATTGATATTTTTTTTAATATCTTTAGGGCATAACATATGAAAAAAAGTCTTGTTCTATTCTGTTTTATCGTCCTCTTTGCCGGGTCAGGCAAAGCACAGACCGTACCGCAAAAATACCGCGACTTACTGCAAAAACTCAATTCCCACTTTGAGCCGGAAACACCCGCAGGCAAACTGATCAGCTTTGCTAAAACTATGATCGGGGTACCTTACAAATATGCCTGTAGCAATCCTTCGATTGGTTTTGACTGTTCCGGTTTCGTGAGTTACGTATTTCACAACTTCGGCTTTGATGTTCCGCGGTCCTCCACGGAGTTTAATGTTGCGGGAAAAACTATCACGTTGGAAAATGCGAAGGTGGGTGATGTACTTGTTTTTACTGGAACCAATCCAAGAAGGCGCGTTGTTGGACACGTTGGGATTATTGCTGATATCGAAGGCGATACCATACACTTTATCCACTCAACCTCAGGCAAAGCACATGGAGTAACGATTACCACCCTCAATGCCTACTACAAGAGCCGGCTGCTGAAGGCGGTAAGTATTCTTTAATTATTAGCTTTCCAATAAGACCACTTTCAGGGCGTTGAGGACCTCGTCATTTCTGAGCATTTCCTTTGCCAGCTCGTGGAGTTCACGCTGACGATTTACCGCATCACCAATCGTAGCATCCAATACCTCTTTTACAGCAGGAATATTTCTTATAAGGTCTATATCTTCTTCGGAAGGAATTTTCTCCACATTGCCAAGTTTACCAAGATCGTTGCCTGTAAGCACATATGAATTTCTAACACCGCTTGGCAGCGCATCCACCCCAATACCCAGGGTAGTAAGGGGTTTGGCTACTTTAAACAGGTTCTCAGGTGTCACCCGGCAGTACCAGTCGCCCCCAAGCCGCGCCACCAGGTCTATCTTTACCTGATCGATCTTTCCCTCACCGTCCAGAATGTCGTCTTTTATATGTATCAGTTTCACCTCCGCAAGTATCAGGTTACCTGCGCCAGGGTTTTCGCCAAGATGGATTACCTCTTTCACTACACATTCCAGTTGCACTGGGGCCTCAGCAACGCGGGGTGGTTTCACCAGAACGGAGGGCTGCATTATAAACCCCGCCTTTTCAAATTCATTTATACCCTTTGCATATTCCGTACTACTCAGGCTCATTTGCTGAACCATAGGATAGTTTACAATGTTGATTACACATTCCTTTACTTCCAGGATGTTTTCCAATGTATGTTTTGTTGTATTGTCACGAATCCTCCTCGCTGGCGAAAATATACATAAGGGAGGGTTAGTGCTGAACATATTGAAAAAACTAAAAGGACTCAGATTGATATTTCCTGCCAGGTCGATGGTGCTGGCAAAACATATAGGTCTCGGCGCAATTGCATATTGCAAATAGTTTTGCAATTGCGCCGGGCTTAGTTCTGAAACGTCAATTGTAACCATTATTTTTTTAACGCTAAAATGGAGAAATCAGTTTCCGCTTTACGGATCGTATTGCTTAACCTGCCCAGACCCGTGATTTCCATCTCTACCACGTCGCCATCCTGCAACCATTGCACGGCATAATTCGGATCATTTAATAACCCTGTGCCATTAAGTTCAAGAAAACATCCTGTACCTACCGTACCCGAACCAATAACATCACCAGGCAAAATATCTGTACCATAGGCACAACGTTCAATAATTTCGGCAAAGGTCCAGTCCATATCGGCCATGTTACCTGCGGAAACTTGTATACCGTTCACCGTACAGGTCATCGCAAGGTTATAGGCATTTCCAGTATGCCCATCTTTAGCTGCAGTTTTATAAGCTTCCAGTTCATCAGGAGTTACCAGCCAGGGACCAATTACGGTAGAGAAATCTTTACCTTTCGCCGGCCCAAGATTGAGCAGCATTTCTTCCATTTGCAGTGTTCTGGCACTCATATCATTCATGATCATATAGCCTGCGATGTATTGATCTGCTTCTGCAGCGGTAATATTTCTACCCTTTTTTCCGATAACCACTGCCACTTCCAGTTCAAAGTCAAGTTTATGGAAATGGTCTGGCATACATTCTATTTCACCAGGTCCGCTAATGGCGTTGTGATTGGTAAAATAAAAGATTGGATACTGGTCAAATTCGGCAATCATGTCAACCTTCCGGTTCCTCCGTGCCGCAGCAACATGCTGACGAAAAGCATAGCCGTCACGACATGAAGAAGGATGTGGAACCGGGGCAATGACCTCATAAAAGGCTTCCTCTTTTGGTTCAATCTCTCCCGACTTTATCTTTTTATCAATCGCCAGGGCGCGTTCCATAAGTACATCAGCATCCTTTAAAAATGCGTTCATGTCATTAGGTATTTGCTTGTCACATGAATTCAGGTTATAAATGTGACCGTTCACGAAAACACCCAGGTGTTCCCTGTCTTCTGTTTTATAGGATACTAGTTTCATATATAGTTTATGTTTGGTAGCTCTTTTACTGTGATCTGGTATCAAAGCTAGAGATTTTGGCGGGAATATGATTAAATCAACAACAATTAGAATGCAAGGATAATTTTGATTACTGCTGATTTAATTCTTAAATTAGCACACGCAATATGACAAACAGCTGCCTAAAATATCAGGAACGCATCGCAAGCCAGGTTCTGGCTTCGTTCAGGTATGCTATGCTTTCAAAGCTCATATTTGCCCAATATTCCATTTAAGCTTTTCCCTTAAGCATACGCACAGTTAGCGCTTTCGCCTTCTGTACATCCGATATTTTAACCAATATAATCCTACAGTTATGCCTATTTATCATACCTTAGGTACCATCCCGCCTAAAAGGCACACCGTTTTCCGTAAACCAAACGGCGAACTCTATGCAGAGGAACTGGTATCTACAGAAGGTTTTTCAAGCCTCTACTCACTTGTCTACCATTGTCATCCCCCAACCATTGTCAAGTCCCTGGGCGAACCCTATTCGGTAGAACCAAAAATCGCGAGGGAAAAACACCTGAAACACACCTCGCTGATTGGATTTAACATTGCTCCAGAGGATGATTACCTGAAAAGCAGAAAACCGTTATTGGTAAACAGTGACCTGCATATTGTTCTGGCAGCGCCCAGAAAATCTATGACAGATTACTTTTACAAAAATAGCCAGGCAGATGAAGTTATCTTTATCCACGAAGGATCAGGCACATTGAAAACCGGATTCGGCAAAATCCGTTTTACCTATGGCGATTACCTTGTGGTACCAAGAGGGACAATTTATCAGATGGAGTTTGACTCAGAGCAAAACAGACTTTTTATCGTTGAAAGCTTTAGCCCAATTCGTTCGCCGAAAAGGTACAGAAATGAATACGGACAGCTAATGGAACATTCACCCTACTGTGAACGGGACATTAGACGTCCGGCTGATCTGGAAACAAATGACGAGACAGGGGACTTCCTGGTGCTGATCAAAAAACAGGGACTAATTTACCCTTACACCTACGGTACCCACCCATTTGATTTTGTAGGATGGGACGGTTTTCACTATCCATGGGCCTTCTCCATACATGATTTCGAACCTATTACAGGCCGGCTCCACCAACCCCCACCTGTGCATCAGACTTTTGAAGGGCACAATTTTGTCATCTGCTCCTTCGTTCCCCGCAAATACGATTACCATCCCCTGTCTATCCCAGCCCCATATAACCATAGTAATGTAGACAGTGATGAGGTGCTTTATTATGTAGACGGAGATTTTATGAGCAGGAAAAGTGTTGTAAAGGGCCAGATTACACTGCATCCCGGCGGAATCCCGCATGGCCCACACCCGGGAACAGTTGAAAAATCAATTGGCAAAGAAAAAACTGAAGAACTGGCGGTAATGATAGATCCTTTCCGCCCGCTAATGCTCACAGAAGATGCCGTGAATATTGAAGACGAAAGTTATCATAAAAGCTGGCAGATCAACATAGAATAATATTTCAAAAACAAAACATCATGCAAACACAATTTGTAGAAAAAGACACCGCAATAATAGATTTTCTTCCATTAAACGGAACGGACCATGTTGAAATGTATGTAGGAAATGCAAAACAATCAGCACATTTTTATAAAACGGCCTTCGGCTTTCATAGTGTTGCCTATGCAGGTCCCGAAACCGGATTAAGGGACAGGGCTTCTTATGTACTACAACAGGGAAAAATCAGACTAGTATTGACCACTCCACTCAAGTCCGACGGCACAATTATGGAGCACGTAAAAAAACACGGTGACGGCGTCAAAATCCTGGCACTTTGGGTAGATGATGCCTATAAATCATACGAAGAAACAATGAAACGCGGGGCCCGTTCCTATCAGGAACCGCAAACATTAACGGATGAATTTGGAGATGTTCGCACGGCTGGTATTTACACTTACGGTGAAACGGTACATCTTTTTGTTGAGCGGAAAAATTATACCGGTGCATTCATGCCCGGATATGTTGCTATTGAAGGTGGCTATCAGCCTGATAGTACAGGCCTCCTATATATAGACCACTGTGTAGGAAATGTTGGATGGAACAGGATGGACGAAGCCGTAAAATGGTACGAAGAGGTGATGGGTTTTAAAAATATCCTTTCATTTGACGACAAACAGATCAATACCGAATACTCGGCATTAATGAGCAAGGTGATGAGCAACAAAAATGGCTACGTTAAATTTCCAATCAACGAACCGGCGGAAGGCAAAAAGAAATCACAAATTGAAGAATATCTGGAATTCTATGAAGGCGAAGGTGTTCAGCACATAGCTGTAGCTACGCACGACATCATCAGTACTGTTAGGGATATGAAAAAACGTGGTGTAGAATTTCTGAGCCCTCCTCCCCGTGCCTATTATGAAACTTTACTGGAAAGGGTTGGCCACATTGATGAGGATATCGCACCACTACAGGAACTGGGTATTCTGGTAGACCATGACGAAGAAGGGTACTTGCTGCAAATATTCACTAAGCCTGTGCAGGACCGCCCGACCCTTTTTTTTGAAATTATTCAACGTAAAGGGGCCCAATCATTTGGCGCCGGCAATTTCAAGGCACTCTTTGAATCACTGGAACGTGAGCAGGAGTTGCGGGGAAATTTATAGTCCCGAAAGAACACTTTAATTTGTAGCCTCAACCGTTCTGGTCATTTCTGATGACAAGAACGGTTTTTTTATTTCTATTGCCATCAATGGAATAATTTAAGTACTTTCGATAATCATCTGCAACATTAGAGGCATGTCGGGCAATATTTTACAAAGAATTCAGGTATTTGCGGTTCATCTCGGCATTGCTTTCAAGCTGTTTCAAAAAAATGACCCGCTTAGACTGGCTGGGGCAACAGCTTTTTTTACCAACTTTGCATTGCCACCTATTCTTTTGATCCTCATCAGGCTGTTCGGCTTTTTTATTGACAGGAAGATATTGGTTACCCGGATATTTGAACGCCTCTCCAACATTTTAGATGAAAGCAGCACTGCCCAGATCAGACAGACACTCAGAAACATCAGGGGTATGGACCATCAATGGTACGCTACGCTGATCAGCTTTATCTTTTTTCTTTTCGTAGCTACTACCCTTTTTGCGGTGATAAAAAACTCAATGGATCAGATCTGGTCTATTGGAATAAAAGAGCATTCTGGTTTCTTATTCAAACTAAAAATCCGTGCGAGGTCTTTTGTCATCATTATGGTGGCAGGAATGTTATTTTTTGTAGGTATACTCACAGATAGTATACAGGCATTTATCGGTCCCTATATAAATACTGCCGCCCCCTCTGCCGGAAGGGTGTTCCTCAGCGCACTTAACCAGGTGCTTTTTGTTGGCATTGTCACCACATGGTTTACGGTTTTGTTCAGATTTCTGACCAGTGGCAGGCCCACATGGAAATCCGCACTAAGAGGTGGTTTACTAACGGGTATATTGTTCACATTAGGAAAGTATATCCTGAGGATTGCACTGCCTTTGAGTAACATCGGTAATATTTACGGCGCATCCGGATCAATTGTGCTAATCATGCTTTTTGTTTTCTATTCCTCGTTCATCTTCTACTTTGGCGCTTGCTTCGTGAAAGTATTGAGTGATGCCAAAGAAACTCCCATACGCCCCATTAAAGGGGCGTTCAATTATGAGATAAAGGAGGTTTAATAACAATTTAGTTGATGTCTTGTACAGCCGACTGTTCAAATCCGTGCATTTCAAATACCGCTAACTGATTAAGCAGGTTATAGTGCAAAGTGCCAAAGAAATTTATTATCCCTTCTTTATTCTTGCCTTCTATACAGATGCTCTCCCTTGATACCGGCGGGTGTTTAATAAACTGGCCGGTCAACACATCTTCGTCCTGAATTTTAATGTCAGCAATGTCGATAGCGTACTGTTTCATCAGCAATAAAAAACTGGTTCCGTTTAATAATAATTCTTTGATATTCATAGCGGTTCAGGAGTTAGTAAGGACTATTAAATCAGCAAATTTAACGCCAAAAAAAAGGGTAATCCTGTCTGGATTACCCTTTTAATTTGCTAAAACGATATACTATCTTAGTAAAGCCTTAACGCAAGTCCAAGTGTAAATAAATTTAATCTAGTGTCATCGTAGCCAGATTTTCCGATTTTGGACAAACCTGTCTCATATCTAAGATCCAATCCCAATTTGCCGAAATCAAATCCCGTTCCAAATTGCCAGGCAACCGCCTGATTTTTAAAATCGCCTCTGAACACATTCCCTGTTGCATCACCAAATGATTGTTTATCATCAAGAATGAAGGAAACAACCGGACCTGTATTAAAACGTAAACCAATACCAGCAGCACCGATTTTTGTACCAATCAATAAAGGTACATCCACACTTGTGAACCTAACTTTATTTTCAAATCCTGCATCATTCTGTAATGTGGTGTTTTTACCGGCAACATACAGCTCTGGCTGGAAATGTATTCCCGCTGCGCCAATACGCGCCCAAACCCCTGCATAGTAACCAGAACGGTTATCGCTGCTTAATGTATTGTCTGTTGTTAACTTCGACAGATTCGTACCACCCTTGATACCAAACTGGAACGATGGCAATATTTGACTGAATGCCACTGCACTAAAGCAGATCAAAAAAGCTGATAGTATGATTTTTTTCATATACTGAATTGTAATTTATGATTCCGGGCAAAACTATAAATAATATTCCACCAATATGTTTTAATCGCAATAATCAATCCATATTCATGGAAAAATCGATCTTTCGAGCTGATTTACACAGTTAACTATACTAAAAAACCCCTCGAGAGGGGTTCTTTATATGTCTTAGTGGCCTGTAGCTTCGTCGATTATTTGCTGTTCTTTCAGAGCTTCTACATTGTTTTTGTTACCAAAGTTTTGCGTTTTATCTGCAAAATACTCCAATATTCCAACAATTGTATCTAGGTTGTCTGCAACGCGTTGGTGCATATCCGGAAGATCCTGATCAAGTCTTTTATCACTCAGTTCAATGTTATCTACTTCAATTTTTCCTATCTTTTGAATAATTGCCTGCTGCGAGTGTTGTAAGTCTTCTAATTCTCTTACAATTTTCTCCATCAATTCAAACTTCTTTAAAGTATCCATATCATTAAATTTTAATTTCCTAATTAATTACTATCAGTAACTAACCAATTATCCTGCCAGTAATTGCATGCCAGGATCAGGAAAAATTTAAATCCTCACTTTTGAAGTAGCCTTGCTACGTATTTGCCAATAATATCAAATTCCAAATTTACGGTGTCGCCAACAATTACTTCCTGGAGATTGGTATGCTCGAACGTGTAAGGAATGATAAAAACAGAAAATTCATCATTAGTAGAATTTACTACTGTAAGACTGATTCCATTCACACAAACAGAACCCTTCTCAACGGTCACGTTTCCTGTTCCTCCCTCATATTTAAAGCGGTACTCCCAGCTCCCGTCCAATTCTTCTCTCTTGATACATATTGCAGTCTGATCAACATGTCCCTGTACAATGTGCCCGTCCAGCCTGCCGTTCATCTGCATACAACGTTCAAGATTTACCCGCATACCCTTTGCAAGGTATTTGAGATTTGTTTTTTCCAGCGTCTCCTGTATTGCAGTGACAGTATGTGTATGATCTGTAAGCCCAACCACAGTAAGGCACACGCCATTATGGGCCACACTCTGATCTATTTTTAGTTCATTACTCAAGCTGGACTCAATAGTATAATGAATATTAGTGCCTTCTTCAACTACGTTGTTAACCGTTCCAAATGTTTCTATAATTCCTGTAAACATATTTTGTTAATATTTCTTCCGGTTCCTCAACCAGTTATTTTGTTTCTCATCAAATGCCGGGGCGGTAACCGCAGCCCTGCTTTTCTTCAACTGCTGCAAAGCTATAATAGCGGCAATCAGCGCTTCATCTTCATCTCCTGCTTCTGGTGTTCCCGGATGGAAATACTTAGCTACAAAATGTGTATCAAAATTTCCGGAAACAAAGGCTTCGTGTTCCATTACAAATTTACCAAAGTTCAATGTAGTTTGGATGCCAGTAATGTCATATTCTGCTATTGCACGGAGCATGCGTGCAATAGCCTCCTGCCGGTTACTGCCATACGCAATTAGTTTAGCAATCATCGGATCATAGTATACCGGGATCTCCATTCCCTCCTCAAAGCCATCGTCTACACGTACACCGTTTCCCTTAGGTGTATTGTAAGTTTTTAACGTTCCGATATCCGGCATGAAATTTTGCCGGGGATCTTCTGCATACACCCTTAACTCAATTGCATGGCCATTAATCTTCAGATCGTCCTGGGTATAGGAAAGGACTTCACCGCGTGCAATTTTAATTTGTTCCTTTACCAAATCTAAGCCGGTGATCATTTCAGTCACCGGATGTTCTACCTGCAGGCGGGTATTCATTTCAAGGAAAAAGAAATCCAGGTTATCATCCAATATAAATTCGACTGTTCCGGCTCCTGTATAGTTTACAGATCTTGCCACATCCACCGCACAATTCCCCATTCTAGCCCTGATTTCAGGAGTGAGTACACTGGAAGGTGCCTCTTCGATCACCTTCTGATGTCTCCGCTGAATGGAGCACTCGCGTTCAAAAAGATGTACAATATTTCCATGCATATCGCCAAGCACCTGTATTTCAATGTGTCTTGGTGAAGAAACATAACGTTCAATAAAAACTGCCCCGTCACCAAAGGCCGATTTCGCCTCGCTGACGGCCGTGTGCATTTGCTCCTCAAACATCTCCAGATTGTCAACAATCCTCATACCCTTACCGCCGCCCCCTGCAGCAGCCTTGATTAAAATGGGGAACCCGATTTCCACGGCCCTTATTTTGGCCTCATCAAGATCAGTGATAGCCTCTTCCGTTCCAGGAACCAATGGAATATTGTACTTTAATGCTGCTGCCTTGGCAGTCAACTTATTGCCCATCACGGCCATTGCCTCTGGGCTGGGACCAATCAGAATAAGACCTGCTTGCTTGACCATCGTGGCAAATTCTGCATTCTCCGACAAAAAACCATAACCCGGATGAACTGCATCTGCCCCTGTAACCCGGCAGGCTTCAATAATCTTTTCGCCCAGGAGATAGGAAAGGCTGGCTGCAGCCGGTCCAATGTAAACGGCTTCGTCCGCATAACGTACATGCAGTGCTTCCCTATCCGCTTCGGAAAATACGGCTACAGTTTTAATACCCATTTCTTTTGCAGAACGCATTATCCGTAGTGCAATCTCCCCCCTGTTGGCAATTAAGATTTTATTCATGAAATATTATTTAGAGGTCCGCGCAGGCTTGAGTTCACTTATAGCTGTTACAGCATGGGCAATCATTTCCGGACTGACATTTAGATGGGTAACAAAGCGTATCGTATATTGGCCTGTAGTTCCGCATAATATTCCTTTCTCACGCAAACTATTCACCACAGATGTGGCACTATAACCCTCTGCTACCTTAAAAATAACGATGTTGGTTTGTACCGGTACCACGTGATCTACAAAGTCGGCCGCCTCCAATGCGTCAGATAATAATTTCGCATGGATATGATCTTCGGTGATTCTGCTTACATGATGATCCAGCGCATAGATTCCCGCTGCTGCAAGGAACCCGGCCTGTCGCATACCTCCACCAAAAGCCTTCCGGATTTTCTTCGCTTTATGGATAGTTTCTTTAGAAGCCAACAGAACAGAACCTACTGGTGCCCCCAATCCTTTTGAAAGGCAAACCGAAATGCCGTCAAAAAACTGACCATAATTGTGGGCAAGGTCTCCGGTATGTGCCAAAGCATTAAATATCCGGGCTCCATCCAGATGAAGTTTTAATCCATTCCGTTTACACAATTCATGTATTGGCTCAATCTGCTGAAGCGTGTAACATGCCCCACCACCCTTGTTCACTGTATTTTCCAAAACCACTAAACTGGAGTTCGGATAATGTATATTATCCTCGTTAATTTCAGGCGCGATCATTTCCGGACTAATAATACCCCTGGGCCCTTCGAGCAATCTAACCGATGCTAAAGAGTGATAGGCTATTCCACCTCCTTCATAGCGGTAAACGTGGGCTGTCTGGTCGCATATTACCTCATCCATAGGTTGTGTAAAACATTTGATAGCAATCTGATTTGTCATTGTTCCCGAAGGGCAAAAAAGACCAGCTTCCATATTAAACATCCTGGCAAGCTTGTTCTCAAGTTCAGCGACGGTTTCGTCCTCACCATATACATCGTCACCAACTTTGGCATTTATCATCGCCTCCAGCATGCCGGCGGTAGGAACCGTTACTGTATCGCTTCTAAAATCTATTTTTTCAGTCATATCATCATATAGGTTATTACAAATATTACATTTTTCTTTATCGTTTTTTGTTTGACGGCGAAATTATTACAAAACGCCATATAAAATTCTTTAATATCTATATATGAGGATTTTAAAATTCAACGATTTGATATTATTAAAGAATATAATGACATTTGACATCCCAATTAAAATTTAAAAAATTTGGAATTTAAAATAACTAATGTAATTTTAGCTTAGTGTTATTTTAACAATATGTATATAAGTTAGATATAACATGCTGTAGAATAAAGACTTGACAATTCGCATTTATTGTTCTGGCACGGGTTATGCAGGAACATAACCGATATATGTAAATGATAAGCCTGTTAAAAGAGATAATTTATTGATTTGAAGTCCGCAAACTGCGGTTACCGGATTTAATATATATTACTAAAAAATATTCTTATGAAGAGAGAAAGATTAAAAGTGTCACTGTTATTTACTAATACCCCAAAAAAAACAAATTAAGATGATAGTTATTGCAGATGGTGGTTCAACCAAAACCAATTGGTGTTTAATTAATGAAGCTGGTAGAAAAATTCTTTTTAATACCGAAGGTTACAATCCGTATTTTTCAGATACAGATTACATTATCGGATCTTTAAAAAAGTCTTTACCAGATCATTTAGAGACAGATAAACTGACAGAAGTATATTATTACGGTGCCGGCTGCTCTACAGATGCCAAGAAAAAAATCGTGGCAGATGCAATGGCGCAGGTATTCGTTAATGCTGAAATCAATATTGGCCATGATTTGCTTGCATCCTGCAGGGCATTATTAGGTGATGAGCCTGGGTTCGCTGCAATACTGGGTACAGGTACAAATTCTTGCCTGTACGACGGAACCGACATTACTTTAAATATCGACTCTCTGGGGTATTTCCTTGGTGACGAAGGTAGCGGATGTTTTATCGGCAAACGTATTCTCAGTGACTACATGAAAGGTTATATGCCTAAAGGACTTAGAGAAAGTTTTTACGACAATTTCGCGTTAACCAACGAAGACATTTTCGACCACATCTACAATAAGCCGTTGCCAAACCGTTTCTGTGCTGGCTTCAGTAAATTCCTTTATGATTTCAAAGATAATTATGAAGATTATACATTTTCAACTGTAGAATATGCATTTACAGCATTTTTTGAAAACCTGGTAATTCATTACCCCAACTATAAAGATCATAAATTGAACTGTATAGGTTCTGTAGGTTATAGTTTCAGGGACATCCTCAGCATCGTAGCGGACAGATATGAAATGGGAGTTGGCAAAATCATCCGTTCTCCTATAGATGACCTTGTTGATTATCACATGCACTCAAAGAAGTTAGCTAAATAGTACGAATACATAAACAATAAAAAACCCGACAGCTTTCGCTGCCGGGTTTTTTATTGTTCCTTTCAGGGTTAAAAAGAAATCTCTTTACCAAACAACTTACCATATTTCCGCTTATCAAAGCGGTATAACGTGGCAGCCCGGAAGGACACGCCTTTTTGTTTCTCATTCAGATCTTTGAGCAAATTGAAACTCAGCATTTTTTTCCTGAAATTTCTTTTGTCCAGCTTTTTACCCAGAATCACTTCATATACATTCTGCAATTGTGTAAGTGTAAATTTCTCCGGCAGCAATTCGAACACAATAGGCTGATGTTTGATTCTTCTCTTGATTTTTTCAAGTCCCTGGTCAAATATCTTCTGATGGTCGAAAGCAAGTTTTGGCAATTCCTTCACATTTATCCAATGTGCCTGTTTAGCATAATTGCTGATTGGCTTTAAAGCTTTATCGCCCCCAAGCCGCAGCATGGCATAGTAAGCTACAGAAATAATCCTTCCCTGGGGATGCCTGCCTATGTCACCAAAGGTATAAAATTGCTCCATGTAAACATTTTCTATCCCCGTAAGTTCATGCAGAATTCTGGAGGCCGATTGGTCAAGACTCTCGTTCTCGCTTACCAGGTTTCCCGGTAAAGCCCACCAGTCTTTAAAAGGTTCTTCGTTCCTCTCAATCAGCAGAATTTTCAATTCTCCTTCATCAAATCCGAACAAAATACAATCGATTGAAAAGGTGGAATTAAATTGTGGTAAGACTTCTATCAAAATATTAAATTTTATTTTTACAATATCTGGTTAATTTTTCAACTTCACAATTTCTAAAAAACCAATTAAGCCCCTTTAAAAGCATGATATGATTCTCAAAAATATTATAAAAATTTGATTCTCACCTTTATTATCCCTTTTATAGGGGCCAGAATGGCGTCCGTAAATGTATAAAATCTTTCTGTTAAATGTCAATAGTAAACATCACAAGAAAAAAGCAGCGACTGAAGTAATACAGAAAATTGTTGAGGAACAACTTCAATTGTATACCTTGGCACTGTGATTCGCACAATAATATAATATTAACAGATAACCACTTTAACAAAAATAAACCTGCCCGACTTACCTAATGAATGACAAAAAACAGCATTTTTTATGATGTTATTGAACGCTTCAAATTTTTAAAAGAGGAAGCAAATTAATATACTTGCCTGCGATTTGGACAAAAAAAATCAAATAAATTACTTAGTGTAAAATTTACACGTTATATTCGTATCCTATAAGATGAGACCAAATATCAAAAATATAGCCGTTTTAACCTCAGGGGGTGATGCTCCTGGAATGAACGCATGCATTAGAGCAGTTGTACGCACCGGCATATACAATGGTATAAATATGTTTGGGGTACTGCAGGGGTATCAGGGATTAATAACAAACAATATCATTCCCATGGATGCCCGTTCGGTGAGTGGTATTATCCACATGGGTGGAACGATATTAAAAACCGCACGTTGTTTAGAATTTAAAACAGAGGAAGGTCTTGACCTTGCCTTTGAAAACCTTAAGAAACACGATATTGACGCACTGGTAGTAATTGGTGGTGATGGAACTTTTACTGGTGCCCGTCGTTTTGCGCAAAAGCACAACGTGAGTGTAATCGGCGTTCCAGGCACAATTGATAACGACCTGTATGGTTCTGACTTTACCTTAGGCTACGATACCGCAATCAATACCGTTATTGAAGCAATTGATAAAATCAGGGACACCGCCGATGCACATGACAGGCTGTTCTTCGTTGAAGTAATGGGCCGTGATTCTGGATGTATAGCATTGAGAAGTGCTATAGCTTGTGGGGCAGAGGCCGTTTTACTTCCTGAAAAAACTACCAGCATTGATGAACTAATCAAACAGCTTGAAATTGGTGCATCAACCAAGAAATCATCAAGCATAGTTATTGTATCTGAAGGCCACAAGCAGGGAGGCGCTTATGACATTGCTAAACATGTGAAGGAAAAATTTGATCACTACGATACAAAAGTTACTATCCTTGGGCATTTACAACGTGGAGGTAGCCCAAGCAGTTTCGACCGGATCTTAGCGAGCAGATTGGGATATGCAGCGGTAAATGAACTGTTAAAAGGCACTACGCAATCAATGGTTGGACTAAGGGGAAATGAGATTAACGTAACCAGTCTCGATGAGGCACTTACTGAACATAACTTCAAACTCGAAAACGATCTTTTAGAAATGACACACGTTTTATCCATCTGATATGATAGCAGTAGTATATAGTGGCACCAAAACTGCGATCTGGAAAATAGCAAAAGAGGGCAAGTTGATAGCCGAGTGCAGTATGCCAGGGATCAATCCGTTTTTTGTGGATCAAAAGTCACTGCTGCAGCAGCTCAATAAAAAAACCACACTAATTAACCACGCAGAACAAATCAAAAAGATTTACGTTTTTGCAGCAGGGGCAACATCTCCGGAAAAGAGAAATGAACTTGCTGAATCTTTGTCACTGTTTTTCAAATTCAGCAAGGTTACAGTTCAGGACGACTTATTTGGCGCTGCCATAGCGGCATGTTTTGATAAGCCTGGAATTGTGGGCATACTTGGAAGCGGCTCAAATTGTGCTTATTTTGATGGACACCATCCTGAAAAGAATAATTTCGGACTTGGATTTATTTTAGGCGATGAAGGCTCTGCCAATTATCTTGGAAAAATCATATTAAAACATTTTTTACAGGAAAAACTGCCAGTTGAGCTGATAAAAAAGTTTGGCACAAAATATGACCTCAACAGACCGGAAATACTGGAGAGAGTCTATAAAAAATCGATGGCGCAACAGTTTCTTAGTTCGTTTCTTGATTTCTATATTGAAAACAGGGAACACCCTTATATACAAGGGTTAATAGAAGCTGCTTTTCAGCGGTACATAAACACTTACCTGTTACCAACCATTAAGCAACACCCGAACAGGGAGGTGCATTTTGTAGGGATAGTAGCAGGGAACTTTCAGGAAAGTTTGCGTGCAGTAGCACAGAAAAACGGTTTTGAAATTACTACGATTACCAAAGAACCAATATATAATTTACTTAATTACTATTCAAATTAATAATAATGACAAAGATTGGAATAAACGGTTTCGGCCGTATCGGCAGATTAGTTTTTAGAGCTGCTTTAAAAAGAGGCTTAGACATCGTTGCTATAAATGATCTGGTTGAGCCGGATTACATGGCTTATATGTTAAAATACGATTCTACTCACGGTCGTTTCGACGGAACGATTGAAGTAGTTGACGGAAACTTAGTTGTTAACGGAAAAACTATCCGTATCACTGCTGAAAGAGATCCTGCAAACTTAAAATGGAATGAAGTTGGTGTTGAAACTGTAATTGAATCAACTGGCTTGTTCTTAACTCAGGCTGATGCAGAAAAACACATCACTGCAGGTGCAAAAAGAGTTGTTCTTTCAGCTCCGGCTAAAGATGATTCTATCCCTACTTACGTAATGGGCGTAAATCATGATAAACTGACAGCAGATCAAACTGTTGTTTCTAACGCTTCTTGTACTACTAACTGTCTTGCTCCTATCGCTAAGGTATTGCATGACAACTGGGGTATCGCTGAAGGTCTGATGAGTACTGTACACGCGGTTACTGCTACGCAGAAAACTGTTGATGGACCATCTCATAAAGACTGGAGAGGTGGCCGTGGTGGTTTCTCTAACATCATCCCTTCTGCAACAGGTGCTGCAAAAGCAGTAACTAAAGTTATTCCTGAATTGAAAGGTAAATTAACAGGTATGGCTTTCCGCGTACCGGTAGCTGATGTTTCAGTAGTAGATTTAACAGTACGTTTAGAAAAACCAGCAACTTATCAGCAAATTAAAGATGCAATGAAAGCTGCTTCTGAAGGTGAACTGAAAGGTGTTCTGGGTTACACTGAAGATGAGGTTGTTTCATCTGACTTTATCGGTGATGACCACGCATCTATTTTTGATGCCAATGCAGGTATTGCATTGAATGATAACTTTGTAAAAGTTGTTTCATGGTATGATAACGAATGGGGCTATTCATCAGCTTTAGCAAAATTCGTTGAGTACTTCGGAAACTTAAAATAAAGCCCGTTCATACAGGTTTATATTTGGTTAGAAAAGGGATGTTTCCGGATGGAACATCCCTTTCTTTTTAACCGTTTATTTCATTTTAAGCACCATTGCTGCCAGGGGCGCAATATTGATACTTATTGAATACTCCCGCCTGTTAGCTTCGATGTGTTCAGGTTCAAAAATCTTCCTGTTCAGTTTTCCGCTCCCAAAAAACTCCTTGTCGTCGCTGTTGAAAATCTCTTTCCATACCGCTTTGATAGGAAGGCCCATTCGGTAATTCTCCCTATATACAGGGGTCATATTTAAGATCACCAGTAAGGTGTCGCTGGCCTGGTGGCCCTTCCTTATATATGCATATATCGAGTGATCGGCATCATCTGCACTCAGCCATTCAAACCCTTCAGCAGAAAAACTGAAGTTATATAATGCCGGCTCTGTTCGGTAAAGTTTGTTAAGTGATTTTACAAAAGTTTGCATTCCCTTGTGTGAGGCATACTGGAGCAAATCCCAGTCTAGCGAGCGCGTAAAATTCCACTCTCCGTTCTGCGCAAATTCATTTCCCATAAACAACAACTTGGTACCCGGCTGCGTAAACATATAGGCATACAACAACCTCAGGTTTGCATGTTTGCGCCATTCGTCACCAGGCATCTTGTAAATCATTGATGATTTCCCATGCACTACTTCGTCATGCGAAAATGGCAGCATGAATCTTTCTGTGAATGCATAGGTGATGCTGAAAGTTAGCTGATGGTGATTGTACTTTCTTCCCAATGGATCTGTTTTAAAATACTTCAGTGTATCGTTCATCCAGCCCATCATCCATTTCATACCAAATCCAAGACCTCCCTCTGATACAGGACGGGTCACACCAGGATAAGTACTGCTTTCTTCTGCAATGGTTTGTACCCCTTCAAAACTGGCATCTATCGAATCATTAAGATCTTTAAGGAACTGAATGGCGCCCAGGTTTTCAGACCCGCCGTATTCATTCGTAGCTGCCTCTCCAAACTTTCTCGAAAAATCAAAATATAACATCGATGCAACAGCATCAACCCTAAGTCCATCTGCATGGAAACGGTCCAGCCAGTACATCGCATTACTGATCAGGAATGACCTGACTTCGTTACGGTCGTAATTAAAAATGTAGGATTTCCAGTCGGGATGAAAACCCTTACGCATATCTGCATGCTCATATAAATGAGTACCGTCAAACTCATAAAGGCCATGAGCATCTCCTGGAAAATGAGAAGGTACCCAATCGAGTATTACAGCAATATTATTTTTATGGAGTTCCTCAATCAGGTACATCAGTTCCTGGGGAGTACCGTGTCTTGAACTTGCGGCAAAATACCCGGTGATCTGATATCCCCACGAAGGAAAATACGGGTACTCCATGATAGGCATGAGTTCTACATGTGTAAAACCCATTTCGAGCACGTAAGGAATCAGGCTGTTCGCAATTTCCTTGTAGGTGAGTACCCTGTCTGGTTCAGAGGGATCCCGCTGCCAGGACCCTAAATGTACTTCATAGACAGACATTGGCTGATTAAGTGCATTCAATTTGGGACGCTTCTTCAGCCACGACTTATCTTTCCAGGAATAGTCCGTATCCCATACAATGGATGCCGTCTGTGGCGGGTGCTCCCACCTGGTGGCAAAAGGATCGCCTTTCTCAATATTCTGTCCGTTAAACCCTTTGATAAAGTACTTGTAGATAGTCCCGTTGCCTGTAGCGGGAATAAAACCTTCCCATATCCCCGATTCATCAAGCCGTTTGTACAAACGGTGCGAAGTTTTGTTCCAGTTATTAAAATCACCCATTACATAAAGATCGCGGGCATTCGGGGCCCACACGGAGAAATAAGCACCCTTTACCCCATTGAGCTCCATTATATGCGCACCCATTTTCTCATACAAACGGAAATGTTTGCCCGAAATGAACAATGCCACATCAAAATCAGTAAGCAAACTGTAGATCCATACAGGCGCATTGGTACTTTCAGCAACTATTTTATTCACAGGTTTTCCCTGTATTTTTTTGGCCATTATTTATAGGTTAATATCTGGTTACCAGTCCTTTTAAAATAACAATTATTCTTATATACCTATTATCTGTATTTCAGAGAAATTCTTATTGGATTTAAAGTGTAAAGAATTACGGTCATCAATAGTGTAATCTTTGATTTCCATACCATCAATACTCACCTTTTTTACTCCAAAAGGAATGCCAATTAAACGGTAATTGTACCATTCATAGTTTGGCGTATATAATCCTTCCAGCTTTTGCTGGATGATCAGGCTTTTGTCTGTACCTTTCACAATAAACTTTTTCTCGGAATAAATATCCTGCTCATACGCAAATGTGTCACCATGGTCTTCGAAAAAGAAAGAATTGACTTCGTAATTCGAATAATAGATGTTGAGTAAAACTTCTTCAATATTTTTCTCCCCTACATATTGCATTACCGGATATTCAGGGATAACCGCCCCCGCCCTGATGAAAATAGGCATAGTATCCAAAGGCGCCTCTACCAGGTGTTCATGCTCCCCCGCAAGCAATTCATGCGTCCAGAAATTATACCATTGTCCCTTTGGCAAATAAACTGTTCTGGAAACAGCATCTTTTTCCAATATCGGGCATACCAGGATTTTATCACCATAGGCAAATTCATCCTGCCTGAAATGGTTACCAACGTTTTCCTGTTCCAGCATAACCAGGGGCCGTAAAATAGGGAATCCATAGCGGTGATGCTCCCAGAACACCGAATAAAAATAGGGCATTAACCGATACCGGAGCTCTATAAATTTACGGTTAATACTGGTATAGGGCTCTCCAAAACTCCAGGGCTCACGTTCTGCCGTGTCACCAGCAGAATGCGCACGCATAAAGGGAGAAAACGTGCCCAGCTGTATCCAGCGCGTAAACAATTCACCGTCTGGTTCTCCGCTAAAGCCTCCAATATCGGTCCCGCAAAATGGTACCCCCGAAACAGACATACGCTGGCATTGTATATTGCCGATCTTCAAATGCTCCCAGCTGGCAACATTATCACCTGTCCACACACAGCCATATCTCTGCATGCCAGAATATCCAGCACGTGTAATAGTGAAGGGCCTTTTGTTGCGCATTAGTTTTTTTAAGCCGTCATACGTAGAACGCACCATCTGCATTCCATAAACGTTATGCGCCTTACGGTGCGACCCTCTGTAACCATCATAGTTATGACGAACATCATTTGGAAAGGTACCAGAGCCAAATACCGCGGGCTCATTCATATCGTTCCATACACCTGCCACTCCCATGTCTACCAACTCTTTATATAACCCTCCCCACCATTCACGTACAGTAGGATTGGTAAAATCGGGAAACTGGCACCTTCCGGGCCATACATGGCCTTCCATAAAATAATCGTCGCTCCTGCGGCAGAAATAATTATTTTCCTTGCCTTCCTTGAAAACCCAGTAATTGTCATCCACCTTAATGCCCGGATCGATCATTACCACAGTTTTGAAACCGTCATTGGCAAGCTCCTTGATCATTTTCCGGGGATCTGGAAAATGCTTTTTGTTCCAGGTGAAACACCTGTACCCATCCATATAGTCAATATCAAAGTAGATTGCATCACATGGAATATCCCTTGATCGGAAACCTTCGGCTATTTCCTTAACCTTTGTTTCAGGGTAATAGCTCCAGCGGCACTGATGGTATCCCAGCGCCCATTTCGGTGGCATCGGATGTGTTCCTGTCAGCGTCTGGTACCGTTTAACCACGTCCATCATGTGTGGCCCGTGGATATAATAATATTGTAGTTCTCCTCCGTCTGCCCAGAAACTGGTTTTTTCATTGTCTTCACGTCCAAAATCAAAATAAGAACGGAAGGTATTATCGAAAAATATACCGTAGGCCGACTGCTGATGCACTCCTGTATAAAAAGGAATAGTCCTGTACAGCGGGTCCTGGTCCCAGCCGAAAGAGTAGGCATCAGTATTCCAGTTCTGAAAATGGCGGCCGCGCAGGTTCATATTTCCCGATTTGTCGCCCAGCCCAAAGAAATTCTCTTCTGCAAAACACTTTTTAGTAGCAAAAACATAATAGCCACCAAACTCGGCATTCTCTTCCCAGTGCATTGGAGAAGCGTCTTCACTCATCACCTTTTGGCTTAGATTCTCCGTAAAAGAGACATGAAAATCGTTTTTTCTGATTTTACAAGTGATGGTATTTGTTGCAATATTATAAGAATCTTCGAGTTCTGTCATGTTGAAAGTACTCACTTTCTGATCCACAACAGGAACCGCGTAGGAGAAATCACCAAGAAAAACTCCATGAGGCGCCAGTCTAACCCTTATAATTTCATCACTTACCACTCTCACTTCTACAGAGGCCTCACCATCAGAAAAGAAAAACCGGTTACCTTCTTTACGAACACTCTGTACCTGAGTAAGATATTTCTTTACAATAGGCTTCAGGTCCAGTACCGGATTATTCAAATGCTGTATAGTTTCTTCAACTATTTCTTTAATGTTTTCGTTGTTCTTTATTTCGTTTCCACGTTCTTCCGATTCTTCCATAAAAAGGGTTTCTGTTACATCAATATATAATAATAGTGCCTTTTTGGCCAAGCTAAAGTGTTAATTATTCTATCAAAAGACAAGGTTTATATGGATTATAATTATGCCGATCCCGGGGGTCTTTGTCTGCCCTGAACTGGTACCGGGATTACCGGTCGCAAACCCGCTCCCGGGTATCCCTACAAATTTAAACTGCATTGGAAGGTAATTTGCTTAGTTTTCCCTAAATTGCCTTAATCTGATATCTGCTACAGATACAAGACTAAACCCAATTGAGAATCAAGATGATATGAGGAACAAATTGAAGGCACTGATCTGCGTCGTGATACCTGTGTTACTGGCGTTCGCCCTAAATACCAAATTTGGCAACCTTCCCCCGCTACTAAAGTTCCTTAATCCATTTATGGGATTCTGGCAGAACGCAGAAAAAATAAGTTCCCCAAAAAACAGCAGGATCAGTCTGCCCGGCACCAGCCAGACCGTGGAAGTAGTTTTTGACGACAGGATGATCCCTCATATTTTTGCCAAAAATGACCATGACGTTTATTATACCCAGGGATATGTAACCGCCATGCACCGTCTATGGCAAATGGACTTTCAAACCCGCTTCGCTGCAGGGCGGATTTCAGAAGTAGTGGGAATGAAAGCACTTGAACTTGACAGGTACCAGCGCAGGATGGGCATGGTTTATGGTGCTGAGAATTCATTAAAAGGCATGATGGCAGATCCGAAATCGAGAGAAATGATCAATGCCTATACTGAAGGTATCAACGCATATATCCATTCGCTTTCCAAAGCGCAGCTGCCCCTGGAATATAAACTGCTTGATTTTGCTCCTGAAGATTGGACACCGCTCAAATGCGCCTTACTGCTGAAACAAATGTCGGCCGTTCTTGCGATGGGCTCAACAGAATTTTACATGACCAACATTATGAAAAAATATGGCCCTGAAATCACCGCAGATTTATTTCCAGATTATCCTTTTAGGGAAGATCCTATAATACCTGCAGGCACATCCTGGAATTTCAAACCCTTCCCAGTCCCCCAGGCACCCGCGCCCTTCGCAGCTACTGACACAGCTAAAATACGGACAAAGGAACTGGAAGAAGGTATTGGAAGTAACAACTGGGCGGTCGCAGGTGCAAAGACCCTTTCGGGATATCCGATTCTTGCCAATGATCCCCACTTAAACCTAACCCTGCCTTCCATCTGGTACCAGGTGCAATTAAATGCACCGGGATTAAATGCTTATGGCGTTTCACTTCCGGGCGCGCCTGGAATTATCATTGGCTATAACAAACAGATTGCATGGGGAGTTACCAATGTAGCCGCAGATGTACTGGACTTCTACCAGATCAAATTTAAAGATGATGCCCATCATCAATACTGGTATGATAATAAATGGAATGATACCCATACCCGTTATGAACAAATTGGCGTAAGAGGTGTCGGCATGGAAACCGACACCGTCATTTATACCCATCATGGACCGGTAGTTTATTTTCAGAAGCCTAAAAAGCTAGGCATGGCCGATAACGTTCCTACAGGCAGCGCGCTCCGTTGGATTGCCCACGAGCAATCCAATGAACTGATGACATTCTACTACCTCAACCGTGGCAGGAACTATAACGACTACCGAAAAGCGCTGACTTATTATTCCGCGCCTGCGCAAAACTTTATTTTTGCTTCATCTGATAACGACATTGCCATCACTGCAAACGGCAAATACCCGTTGAAATACAAAAACCAGGGAAAATTTATCCTGGATGGCAGCAATCCAAAAGACGATTGGCAGGGATGGATACCGGCGGCACAAAACCCTACTGTTAAAAATCCTGAAAGAAACTTCGTAAGTTCCGCCAATCAATCCTCAACCGACAAAACATACCCCTATTATATCAACTGGGAATTTGGTTCTTATGACCGCGGAAAAAGGATCAATGACAGGCTAAAAAGTATGGCTAAAGCCACTGCCGATAGCATCAGAGTGATGCAGACAGACAACTACAGCATATTTGCACAAGACATCCTGCCGGCACTATTGGCTAAAGTAAGTCCTGCAAAATTAAATGCCACACAAAAAGAAGCCTTTAGTATTACGGGAAAATGGAACAAATACTACGATGCCGATGCCATAGGTGCAAGTATCTTTGCGTTGTGGACCAAACGCCTGTTCTTTGATATATGGAACGATGAATTTACCATTGCCAATATCCCTATGCGTTATCCATCCAGTGACAGAACTGTCCAGCTGATCCTTAAAGATCCTGGCGCAAAGTGGTTTGACGATGTGAATACACCACAAAAGGAAACGCTGGATGATTTGGTCAACGAATCACTTAAATACGCATGCGACAGCCTGGAAAGAAAGTTTGGGCCAATCGGAAAAAGATGGAGGTGGGCCAACCTGAAACGCACACATATCCCCCACCTGGCAAACATCCCGGGCTTTGGATCGGAAACGCTCAGAATCGGTGGTGCAAAAGGCACGATCAACGCTCTGAGTGAAAGCAACGGACCTTCCTGGAGAATGGTTGTTGAACTTGGAAAAAACCCAAAAGGTCATGGTGTATATCCAGGCGGACAATCAGGAAATCCTGGAAGCCCTTTTTATGACAATATGATAAAAACCTGGGCCGAAGGCAGGTTATATGACCTCTACCTGCTGTCATCTGCTCATGACACCAGTGGCAAAATTATTTCAAACCTCACCATTTCAAAAAAATAACCCATGGTCTTTCTTGTTATTCTGATCGCTTCTTTCCTGCTACAACTGGTGTTACCCTGGTGGATAATTATCATCATTTCATTTGCTACCTGTGGGATTATAGGCAAAACGGGCAAGGTAGCATTTTGGCATCCATTTCTCGCTATAAGCCTTTTATGGACCGTCATGTCACTTTTCAAAAGCCTGCCCAACCAAAACATTCTGGCCACACGTGTTGCAGAAATGGCAGGACTTGATTTTTGGGGCTGGATACTCCTGCTATCTGTTTTATTTGGTGCCTTCGCTGCCGCGCTTAGCGGGTATTGCGGCTATCATTTCAGAAAGGCAGTAATCGCTAATAAGTCGAATACCTAAATTTGTTTGTGTATTTTTGCGGAGTGAAAATTTCAATTCCTCAAATCTTTTCTATTAACAGCGACGAAGAGTTTAATAACGCAGCCCTATCAATATTCAGGCATCAGGCTGCAAACTGCCTGCCTTATCAGCAGTTCATCGCCAATCTCCATATCATTCCGGAGGCAATAAATTCATTGGCCGACATCCCTTACCTGCCAATCAGCTTTTTTAAAACTCACCGTATTGTCAGCAATGGCGCGAGCGAAGAGATCGTTTTCAGCAGTTCAGGCACAACCGGACAAATACGAAGCCGTCATTTTGTGACCGATCTTAAAATATACGACCAGAGCTTCAACACCGCTTTTGAACATTTTTATGGCAAGGCAACAGATACCTGTATTCTCGCCTTGTTGCCATCTTACCTGGAAAGGGACGGCTCATCACTGATTTATATGGTAGATGACCTGCTCAGGCAAAGCCAGCATCCTGACAGCGGATACTTCCTCCATAATCATGATGAACTTTACCAAAAATTAACCGCTTTGCGGGACAGCGGTCAGAAAACAATCCTGATCGGCGTCACTTATGCGTTACTTGATTTCCTGGAAAGTTACCAACCCGACTTCCCAGGCCTGATTGTTATGGAAACCGGAGGCATGAAAGGTAAACGGAAAGAAATGGTGAGGGAAGAATTGCATGCAATTCTTAAACAAGGATTTGGTGTAAAAGCCATACATAGTGAATATGGAATGACAGAATTGCTTTCACAGGCTTATTCTGCCGGAGAAGGGATATTTGACTGCCCCAGCTGGATGAAGATTGTGTTAAGGGATACCAATGACCCCTTAACACTCCTCAATTCTCATCAGACAGGCGGTATCAATGTGATTGACCTGGCAAATATTAATTCCTGCTCCTTTATTGCTACCCAGGACCTCGGCCGTTTACTTCCTGGAGGTTCATTTGAAGTACTGGGACGTTTTGACAATGCCGATATCAGGGGCTGCAACCTTTTGGTACAGTAGTTATTCAGCGATGATCAGGAAATAATTCTTCTTCCCTTTCTGAACAATAATATATTGGTCGCTTATCAGGTTGCCTGTAGTATATTGTGCCGTAATGTCCGTTACTTTTTCTTTGTTAATACTTAAACCACCGCCCTGTATGGTTTTTTTCACTTCTCCTTTAGACGGAAAAGCAGCGGTTTTTTCTGCAAGTAATGAAGCCACATCGATTCCTGAGGCAAGTTCTTCCCTGCTGATTGTAAACTGGGCTACACCTTCAAAAATTTCCATTACATGATCATGGCTCAGGGTTTCCAGGAAAGACATAGAACCATTGCCAAATAAAAATTCAGAAGTTTTCAATGCCGTTTCCAATGCGGCTTCAGAATGGGTCCTTACCGTGATATCTGTTGCCAGGGCTTTCTGAAGAATCCTCAGATGTGGTGCCGCATCATGTTCCTGTTCAAGTTTCTCCAGCTCCTCTTTGCCCATCAGGGTAAAAATACGGATCCAAATCTTGGCATCAGCATCTGTTGCATTCAGCCAGAACTGGTAAAATTTATAGGGTGATGTTTTTTCAGGGTTTAACCAGATTGCACCACTTTCAGTTTTCCCAAATTTGGTACCGTCAGATTTTTTGATCAGCTGAGTAGTCATCCCGTAGGCTGTTCCGGCGTCTTTTCTCCTGATCAGCTCTGTTCCGGTGACAATATTCCCCCATTGGTCAGAACCACCCATTTGTATACTGCAATTATGGTTTTTCCATAAATAATAGAAGTCGTACCCCTGCACTAACTGGTAACTGAATTCTGTAAAAGACATCCCGGTATCCCCTTCCAAACGCTTTCTTACGCTGTCTTTGGCCATCATATAGTTCACCGTAATGTGTTTTCCAACATCCCTGATAAAATCCAGAAAACTGAAATTCTTAAACCAGTCCGCATTGTTTACCATTACGGCCCCGTTTCCTTCATCGCTAAAGGTAAGAAACTGCTTCAACTGTGTTTTTATCCCTTCCAGATTGGCCGCCAGGGTTTCTTCGTTCAGCAGGTTGCGTTCTGCCGATTTTCCCGAAGGGTCTCCCACCATACCGGTAGCCCCGCCTACAAGCGCAAAAGGTTTATGACCGGCACGCTGAAAATGAATAAGTGTCATAATCTGTGTCAGGTGACCAACATGTAAAGAATCTGCCGTAGGATCAAAGCCAATATATCCCGAGCACATGCCTTCATTTAATTTATCTTCTGCATTGGGCATGATATCATGTAACATGCCTCTCCATCTTAGTTCGTCAACAAAATTGGTCATTCTTCTATACTTTTCGGCAAAGATAAGAAAAGCCTTGTTTAAAATTTCTACTTTTAAAGCGATGAACTTTCTATCGCATTTTTACTTCGAGCAGCTGAATCCAAACGATTATATCGTGATGGGAGTGTTATTGCCCGACCTGGTTAAAAACGCGGATAAAAACTGGAACCTCAACCCGCACAAGGACGAATACCTTTTTAATGACGTTCCCGAATACCAGTCCCTGCTTACAGGATGGAAAAGGCACCTGGAGGTAGACAGGATCTTTCATTCATCCGCTTTCTTTAAAGAGCAGACAGCCATTCTAAAACAACTGATCCTTCCGGCAGTGGAAACTGGGCCAGTAAAGGCATTTTTCCTCGCCCATATTGGACTGGAACTCGTGCTCGACCATCTGTTGCTCAGCCGCCAGGAAGTGGATACAGCACATCTGTATGAGCAGCTGAATGCAGCCAATTCTAAACATTTGAAAGGTTTTCTTAAACTTGCTAAATTACCCAGTCAACCCCGCTTTGATAAATTCCTTGACAATTTTATATCCAGCAGGTACCTTTTTAGCTATGAGAACATTGAGAATATAACATATTCGCTCAACAGGATATGTATGCGGCTTTGGGCACAGCCCTTCACTGAGGAACAGCTCAGTTTACTCACCCTGGGCCTGGAACAGTTCAGGAACCAGTTACAAAACCAGTTCCTCCCGGTATTCAGGGAAATTGCATTCGCACTGAACAAAATTAAGTAGCAAGCCATATTTAAAAATAATCAACGCGCCAAATCAGGCGATTTATTACCTTCGTCCTATGTCACAACTTTCTATTAAGGACACAATGGATGCAATGGTTAAGGAGCTTAACCAGCATACCTATAATTATTACGTTTTGGCGATGCCCACTATCGCTGATTATGAGTTTGATAAAAAACTGGCAGCACTCAGCCAGCTGGAAAAGGAACATCCTGAATACGCCGATCCCGACTCTCCTACGTTGAAAGTTGGCGGTGATATCACTAAGAATTTTGTCACTGTAAAGCACAAATGGCCGATGCTTTCATTAGGCAATACCTATAATGAGCAAGACCTGCGCGATTTTGACGAGCGTGTAAAAAAATCCATTGGAGATAACTTTGAATATGTATGCGAACTTAAGTTTGATGGCCTTTCCATCAGTCTTAGTTACCAGGATAACCAATTGGTACGTGCGGTTACCCGCGGCGATGGTACAAAAGGAGATGACGTTACCTCAAATGTGAAAACGATTGGAAATATCCCTCACCATTTAAAAAAGGCAGATACCCCAAGTCTTTTTGAAGTCCGAGGTGAGATATTAATGCACCGGGCTGCCTTTGAAAAATTAAACAGGGAACGGGAAGAACTGGGAGAGATCCCTTATGCAAACCCAAGAAACTTTGCATCGGGAACTGTAAAAATGCAGGATCCAAAAGAAGTGGCCAAGAGACCACTCGACGCATTTTTCTATTTTTTTAATACTGACAAAGAATTTTTCAAAACGCAGTACGAAAGTATCCAGGCACTGGGCAAATGGGGCTTCCACGTTTCTGAACATACCAGGATGGCCAGCAATATCGATCAGGTCCTGGATTTTATCCACTATTGGGAACTTGAACGTTTTAAACTCAGCTATGATATTGATGGGATAGTAATCAAGGTCAATAGCTTTAGTCAACAGCAGGAACTTGGCTTTACGGCCAAATCCCCGCGATGGGCAATTTCATACAAATACAAAGCTGCTGAGGTAGAAACTATTTTGGAGCGCGTGAGCTACCAAGTAGGCAGAACCGGGGCGGTGACCCCCGTAGCCAACCTTAAACCAGTATTGCTGGCGGGTACCACGGTAAAGCGGGCAACCCTGCATAATGCAAATGAGATTGAGCGGCTCGACCTTCATGTTGGCGACAGTGTTTTTGTAGAAAAAGGCGGAGAAATCATTCCAAAGATTATCAACGTAAACCTTGATAAAAGAAAACCTGGCGCCGAGCGGGTAATTTATCCGGTAAGCTGTCCCGAATGCGGAACCACGCTCATCCGTAACGAAGGGGAAGTAGCTTTTTATTGTCCGAATGACGTAGCCTGCCCACCGCAAATTGTTGGCAAAATACAGCATTTTATCTCCCGCAAAGCAATGAACATTGACGGATTGGGGGATGAAACCATCGAAACTTTTTACCAGCGGGGATTAGTTAAACATATTAGCGACCTGTATACACTCAATGAAAGGGCGGGTGAACTGAAGAATATCGAACGGTTTGGCGAGCGCTCTATTGAAAATATGCTGAGAGGAATTGAATTGTCCAAACAGATGCCTTTTGAGAAAGTATTATTCGGTTTGGGAATCAGGTACGTAGGCGAAACTGTGGCCAGAAAACTCGCAATCGGCACCGGCAATATTGACAACCTGGCCGCTGCCAGCCTAGAACAACTGGTTGCAATTGATGAGATCGGACAACGTATTGCCGAAAGCATCCTCGAATATTTTAGCAACCCCGCGCACATCGATCAAATTAATCTCCTGAAATCCTATGGATTACAATTTGAAGCCCTCCATACAGTGATTACATTGGAAAGTGACAAATTAACTGGAAAAACATTCGTAATTTCGGGAGTTTTTGAAAACTACAGCCGGGAAGAGCTTAAAGAAATGATAGAAAGCAATGGTGGGAAGATACTTAGCGGCATCTCTGCAAAGCTTAATTACCTTCTTGCCGGAGATAACATGGGGCCTTCTAAACTTGAAAAAGCCCAAAAATTGAATGTTCCGCTGATTTCGGCGGAAGACTTATTACAGATGTTGAATAATGACTAAACAAATGAACAAATTTCATGGAACAGGTGTAGCACTGGTTACACCATTTAACGCGGATGGATCGGTAGATTTTGACGGTTTGAAAAAACTGATCAATTATCAGATCGACGGAAAGGTAGAATATCTGGTATCATTGGGTACCACTGGAGAGTCATCAACACTGAATAAGGAAGAAAAGAAGAAGGTCTGGGCATATACAGCAGAAATAAATAATGGCCGCATACCACTTATTGCCGGCATTGGCGGCAATGATACTGCAGATGTAATTGCAACCATCAGGGAATTTGATAAAAATGGATATGATGCCATTCTATCGGCCAGCCCATATTATAATAAACCTACTCAGGAAGGAATATACCAACATTATAAAGCCATCAGTGAGTCTACCGATCTGGACCTGCTGTTGTACAATGTGCCGGGCCGTACCGCCAGTAATGTAAGTGCGGAAACCACATGCAGACTGGCAACGGACTTTAAAAATGTAATTGGGACCAAAGAAGCTTCGGGTAGCTTTGATCAGTTTAATCAGATCATGAGGGATAAACCTGAGGGTTTCTTATTAATTTCAGGTGATGATCCGGTTGCCTTACCCATGATTGCGCTAGGTGCCGCTGGAGTAATTTCCGTTGTCGGAAATGCCCTGCCTTTTGAGTTATCAGAAATGATCAGGCTTTGCCTGAAAGGCGATTTTAAAGCTGCACGGCCCCTGCACCTGCAACTGATTGAGTTTACGCGTTTAATGTTCCATGAAGGCAACCCTGCCGGCGTAAAAGCTGCCTTAAAACATTTTGATGTTTGCGGAGATCAGGTGCGTTTACCACTTGTGCCGGCATCAGCAATCTTAACAGCCGATATTTTAACCCAGATCCAAAAAATCCGGTCATAAAAAACAGCGCCCCGTCATAGCCGGGGCGCTAATTGAGTCAAAAGAAGCTGG
>Ga0247734_1000344_pt1 | contig 41210 bp, 38 predicted proteins | sample UWRJL103311B2_FD_180933 | JGI IMG/M metagenome (GOLD analysis project Ga0247734, IMG submission 180933) | Plant litter microbial communities from Arlington Agricultural Research Station in Wisconsin, United States - UWRJ-L103-311B-2 | ecosystem: Environmental > Terrestrial > Plant litter >...
ATAATAAGACCCCCAACATCTCATTATCCAACTTTCGTATATCACCTACCAATGTGGTCCATGCCATGTACTACTAGTACTGTACTACTGTACGGGGCGGTGGTTCCATTCTTATTATCTCCGTCTTCATGCGCCGGGAAGTCGCGTCTAGCCCGGTGCCATCCAACCACAGCTTGAGATGGATTGAGTCCGAATCTACTTCCAGTCAAGTCGGAAATGTCGTGCCATTAATGCCTGACTAAGCATGTGCCGCTATACCGAAAAGCTACCAGAAACCAACCTCACTAGCCTCGAACTGGTTCAAGTTTCTCATCGATTTCATGTCCCATAGAAAGTCCGCCTTACTGGGTAGAGGCAATGCCCATCTTCTTCTTATTGTTTCGTGGGCGTCGTTTTCTTTCCGCAATTGTTCTATTTGGCCTAGCCTTATGTCCGTCCGAGTATGTTGTGTGGAATGAAATCCCTTTGTTATTACGCGGACTTCCTAACACGGATGTATCGGCAACTTGTCAGAACTCTATCTGCGGTATCTTTCAATTAGTGAACGACTGCTCAACGGTTCAAATTGCATGGTGTAGACCAGAAATCAAATCTCATGAAGACGCCGCTCTACCAAACTCATCTTATCTTAAAGTCTCAAGTTAGATTTCTGATTCGGATGCATCTCCAGTAAGCAAGCCTGCAAAGTTGACACCAACAAATCCTCGGTATGACATCTAGGCTCACTCCTACTCCCTAAGACGGTGGAGTCTCTTGCCACGTTGAGATCAGTTTCAAGAAGACATGTTTAATATTCTATAATTCCCGAGGTAGTATTAATAAGTAAGCCGTGTGCATGGGAATGCGGGTATAGCAATTGAATATCCCCTTGGAAACTGTCCCAAACAAGTAGGAATTCAAGTAGCCGATATTGGCATCCAAATGGCAGTCGACCGCCTCGCTCGATTCGACTTTGAACCCGCGAGCCCAACAGGCTATTCTCTTATTCCTTGTTCCTTGTTCTGCTCAGTTAATGCTGACTGTTGTCTTATCCTTGATCCGTGGTTCTTATACATTGTTTGATATCTACTGTGCACTTCATGGCTCATCAAGACCAAAGAATATATATTAAGGACGCGACAAAGTAGCCGAACTGAGGTCATTCGTTGAGGTCCACCACAAATGAACAGTCATCAATATCACATGTTGTGAAAACGAAGGATACTCAAAGCTTAGTGATCTCCCAGAGCTCTGGGTTCTCTTACTCAGTTATGACTATCGGGTGGATCTATCCGCTGTCCAATTTCCCCAGAAGCTACTGACCAAACCCTATCGTGAACAAACATTTACTTTATTTCTGCGCTGCCTGACCACTCTGATATGGCGTTGATAGGTCATCCTGATTAGTGGCAACTATCCCTTACTACTTTGGATGGTGGATTTCTCATCGTCCAACTATACAGATGACTTTCGTGGAATTTGCCCATTTACACAATCATTGTCCAAAATATTTCAAGCTATGCCCAAAGCCGTCCCGGCAATCCCCAAATTTTACCTCGAATATCGGCTCGATTGCCGTTCAAGAACCGGTTGACATACGACAACTCATCCGTTAGATTAGCCTATTTGTGTTGTACGACACTCAGAGAGACCACAAGAATCATAACAGGTACTCTCTTCAAATTTCAAGAAACGCCTACACCTCGCCTATCTATTTTCCCTCCGTTCTTAATTCTACAATGCTGCAATACTTCATGAAGCGACGTGATATTCTTGATCAAAGCAGATTACAAAGGTCTTATCAAAAGATCTTCATGCTAGACTTCTCACTAAGCAGCAAGATAATCACATAAAAAGTATCAGTTAGATCCGCCCGGTCAATTCCCTTCAGACTTTCACTTTCGGGCAGTATTTGAAAATTCGCTTAAGCCCCCTTTCATCAAGATTGCTGAACAGCTCTCTCTCTCTCTCTCTCTCTCTCTCTCTCTCTCTCTGCGACAAGAGGGAGATAGCAACTTGGCTCACAACTGCTGCCACTCTTGAAAGTAGTCTTCATTTTTAATCAAGTTGGGGTAGATGCTGAATATAAGTTGCGTTGACAGAGTCTAATTCGTGATTGATTTGTTCTTCTTGCTCGTATTAAATGAGAATAATGACCAAATGACAGCAAGAAACAATGGGAGTTTGCTTCTTCCTACGAGACACTGCTTTATTTTCTTCCGTTGTGCAAAGCATAGGCAATTTATATTTGCATTTCTCGTGATTCATCACCTCTGCCCCTCTATCTCTGGAGGGTCCCCTAATCACAAAGAATCTTCTCCCTACTGTTTGCGTCCCAATTTACATCATAGTGCACCCCCCTCTATTATTCTCAAGATTACGAACCTTCTCGGTAAGAGACCTTATCGCATCCTGGTTCATTCTTCGTTCATCATCAATAATTTTCTTCATCTCTCCCAACATCTCTTCGTAATGCTCTTTCAATTGCAGCATTGCAGCTTCATTTTCCTTGGCCGAGGTTTGTGCAATCATCTCTCTCATCGCATCAATTTCTGACTGGTGTGTTTCCTTCATCCGCTCAAGCTCGGCCATGATCTCTCTACCAGCCGCGGTGTCTCGGAGAAGCTTATTATCCTTTCCCATCTCTTGCTGGAGTTGCAAATAGAAGGGCTTGTTTTTAATAAAGCCACGGGCGATATCTAGAGCCGAATCGGCCGTGCCGTAATATCTTGCGGATTTTGCGTCGAATGCTAGCAACAGCTTCCAAAACTTCTGCTTTAATTGTAGCTCCCGCTTGTCTCCCTCTCCGGGCGTAACCTTGTCCCACATGGTAGTTGCCAAAACCACATTCTTGAGATTATCCTCTCCGGTCAACTTCCGAAACATCTCTAGATTCTTCGTGGCATGATGCGTTACCCGAATATCTGAGATGGGATGTAGATAGATGATCCCAGAAAGTTTTATATTTTGCGTATAAGCAGCCTCGAGATACTCGGCGATCATCGTAAGGACATCGGTGTCAGAGAGATAAGTATCAGAAAATCCGGGGGTGTCGACAAAGCGGACGATATGGCCATCGATCTTGGTTTCAATGACTTGAATACCTTGGGTGCATGATGTTAGATCATGCCCAATCTTTAAATCCTTATTTCCCGTGACCTGGGAAATGAAGGTCGTTTTCCCAGATCCAGTCATTCCCATCACTGCAATTAGAATTACCTTGTTGCTCCAATCTATATGTGACATAAGAGTGCTTGAAAGCTTGGATAGCCGATCTGTAATGGAATTTCCATTTTTTGATCCATACTCATCAGAGACGAGGAGTCCGTGGAGGTCTTTTTGAGATCCGAGAGATAAATCCTCGAGTTGTTCCATGGTGTGATCTAAAGGGTGTGGAGAATACTCGTGATTTGACGATTGCGTGGCAGCCGATTCATCAAGTAGTGGTGATACTGATACCGATGCAACTTCCGCAGGGTTAACGATATCAAAACCGTCATCTGACAAGCCCGAAGTCTTTATCATTGTCATTTTGAGGCTCTTTTTCCCACATTTACGAATTTTCTGTAGTTGATTTCCCTATAACTCATCAAAGAGGGGAAGGTGGCAATTTGTCAGGTTAGGCTGCAGTATTTGTTGTGCCGCTCTATGTGAAACAAGAAAGCTTGTAATTCTAATAGCCCAGGCCTCTGGCAAGCTCAAGACACTTCTTTATATCAGATATCTCATTGGGTCTGGTTTTAATTGCCTCGTCGATTCTCGACGATAAGTTCTTGGCTCGGGTGCGGACGTCGTAAAAAGCAAGATGGCACAACCACAACAAATGAAGCTCGCTGTTTTCGAATAAACGATTCCCCCGCCCCAAATATCGTGTTCTGAGTAACATGTGGAATGTAAAAATACGTTCTTATCTTTAAACCATACAGAAGCAAGCGTCACCTCGGGTAAGAGATATCCAAAACATTGCAGCTAATGAGAGCCCCTGAACATGCAAGATGCGAATACAAGATGCAAGCAAGCTACCTGGTGTGCTTTTTAGTTTGTATAATCAATTTATTTCTGTCATTTCTTGATTTTGTCAAGTTTTAATCCTGAAGCACATCCGCGTCTTTACAAGAGAAACCTCCGAGTGTGACAATGCCGATATTGTTCTTTCTCACCATGTATGAAATGGCCCTTGAAGCTGTATTACTTGAAACTTGATATGATTTGTAGTCTACCACAAGCTGTGTTAGACTTGAACTGTATGATGTTTAACATATTCCTGCGTCGACGTAATCACTTCAAACTCCTAGCAAACACAGCAGAATCACTGCTTCACGCTATCTAAATGATACGCTATTCTACTCGTATATATAGATTATCTATCAAATCTCATATAAACAAATCTTATGAATACCCATTAGAAAACATACGCTTTTTACCTGCCTTCTAGTTAGTTCGGGTCCAAATAACCGCTATGACATGAAACGATTATATTTTCAAAGTTGCGTATTTCTCAACCTTGATAAACTTATCTAGGTAGGTGTCTTATGGCTCACTGTGCTAAAGGTCACGGAGTCACGTGTTTCCGGGCCAAAGAAACGCTAATCTAAATCAGAGCTAGTGGTACCGCGAGCTTAATGATTCCGTCCACGTCGCGAAGCTCCTCCTCTTACCTCTAGGCATCTCCTACCAACAGGTTTTAGACGCCTAGCGAAGTCAAGTCTTTTGAGCCTTCTGTTCCAGCAAAGATCGCCGCCGAATCGAATTATTTTCATATACATCTTGTTTGGACTTCAAATTGGTCCTCGGATAAGGCTGTGGTGCTGGCAAGGGGGAAGTTAGCAGAGTGGTCTTCTTACATTGGAGGCGGATTGTTGATTCTCAGTTGGCTCTTCTTGAAATCGTGGAGTCTCCCATCTGCGAGGGATACCCGAGAAGGATCCATTCAAGGTTTCCTGTACCTATCCAAAGGGCTACCAGTCGCGAAAGATTGCAAGCACAGAGCTTCGTCTTCATCTCCATTATATCTGCATTTGCCAAAGAAGGCAATCAGAAATTCAGAACTGCTATTGAAAGTCATATCTTGATTTTATCAGGAGTGTACGTATTTTGTATTTTATTTCATGTATTTCAGAGTCGCTCGACAAGAATGCTTCAATGCTCAGCCTTCCTTAACTTTTCTTCCCTCGCTGATCTAATGTCCTCGTTAAGCAGAATATCTTGTTATTGGAAGATAAAATATCAAGCCAAGTTAGAGAAATACAGACACATTCTACTTACGAAACAGGAACTTGTTTTCTGAATCTAGTGCCACCATGGCGGACGATGAATTTGATATCGACATCTACGGGGATACGGCCACCGAAGATGGGACATTCAAGAAGGATGATGAAGGAGATGTAAAAATCGACGGTACTGATACTGCGCCTGAACCCTCTGCCGAAGAAGCTACAAATGGGCACAACGGAATGAAGGACGAAGAGGATGATAAAAAGATTGACATCAAAGTCCGTAACGATCAAGAACCGTCAAGCAAACACCAGCAAATTAAGAGTACTGATGAATCTGGCCACAATGCTTTGAATATTCCGAAACAGGCTCCTCAGCAGCAAGGTGTGAAAAGGAAGGAGGGTGCTGAAGAACGTGTAATAGATGCCGGGGCAACTACAGCGATACTAATATCGGAATTGCATTGGTGGAATACAGATGATGATGTCCGCGGATGGGTCAACCAGGCACAAGTCGAAGATGAACTCAAGGAGATTACCTTTTCCGAGCATAAAGTCAATGGCAAAAGTAAAGGGCAAGTGTAGTTTTCTTCTTCGGAGAGCCATGTGCTTGCATTGAGCATTACTAACTACTCGCAATAGACAAGCCTATGTTGAGTTCATATCTCAAGGAGCCGCAACGGCGACAAAGCATAAGATTGATGAGTTTGGCCAAGGCCAACAATACGCGAAGAAGGTTACAGTGACCTACTCTAACCCAAACATCAATCCCTTCCGAACCCTACCAAAGGATACACCAGCTCGTGCAGGAAAAGATGGCCCGAGCAATCGAGGTGGTCTTGCGATGAATTCTGAGCGAGGTGGCCAAAATACAGGGTTCGGTGGAAATTTTAGAGGTAGGACGCCTGGTTACAACGCTCGTGGTGGCATGAACAACAACAACAACAACATGAACAACTTCAATAATAACCGAAACTTCTCCGGGCCGGCAATGGGCAATATGGGAGGTGGTTTCAACCCAGCTATGGGTGGCTTCCCCAATAATTCTATGGGTGGCCAATTTGGTGGTGGATTTAACCGCGGCGGCGGCATGATGGGTGGCATGCGCGGCAACATGAGGGGTGGACGAGGCGGCATGGGCAATGGTATGATGGGAGGTATGCCTATGGGAGGTATGCCTATGGGCGGTATGCCCGGTATGGGAGGCATGCCGATGAATATGGGCCAAATGGGTGGCGGCATGCAAGGTACGAACAACCCTAATTCGGTTCAGGTCTACCACAGAAATAACTTGCAGGTTGGCAAGGCCAATCCTGCGAGTACAGGCCAGTCGCTTCATAATACTCCCTTGACCCATCAGTATCGTGGTTCTTCTCGAGAACCCCGTGTTTACTTAGCCCCAAGCAAAGCTTATTCTCAGCACTGTTATCCCTCTCACATTAATACACAAGCTAAAACTCAAGCTGCTCAAACAGGTGGTGGTGGATTCCAAGGTCTTCAACCTCATTTCAACCCTGCTTTCTTCCAACAGAACCAAGCTGCAGGAGGGGATTGGCAGAATCCTCACGGAGCTAAGCGAGCGAGACCAGAATAGTCAAATCCGCAGTTTCTTTTAGAAATTAAAGGCTGTATCTCTCGTGATACACTAAGTCTCAAAGGTTTCATTGGGCATTGGGGAGTGTGCATTGGGTGGTTCCGTTAGGCGTTGATATCTTGGCGGAGTCCTAGTATCTGTGGTTTGTGATATCTGTACATTAGATGGCGTTCGCTACAAAAAGCATGGATAATGAGTTTGAGTATGAACTTGTTAAATTTTTGAAAATTATACGTGCCAAGGATTTTTTATATGCCCCCAGTATGTTACGCTCTTCTACTCATACGCTGGGGAAACTCGTTACCCAGAGTGTTTGAAAGTCTTGCTATATTTTCTTACGGAATCTGAACATATCTCAACTTCTGAGTACCTCTGGCACAACAAGCGGCTCTCGTAGACATTGAAACCAGTGATGAATCTTAGTGCGCCATTCAAATCTTCTGAATATAACATATGCTTATTGATTTGTGATCCAGGTAGACGTAAGTCGATATCGATTTCAGTCGTTTGTAGATCTAAACCTTCTTTGGTGCGTATAATAAAGCAAAGTCTCAATCCTCCGCTGTAGGACCAGACTATGTACCGCAGTTTAAAGAACACAAGTTACTACCTTAACCAAATTGAGATCTAGGAGGCTGAACATCTTCATGAAAACAGATCTAGTTTCCCCTTTTCGAGCTAATTCTTGCAGTTAGATTTGTTTACTTTATACCATTCGACAGACTGGGTGGTCTCAAAAGTCGAGCTCGTAGGCGAGGCAGGAAGAAATCAAGTGGTTCTGATCCAGCCCCCCCTCCGGGTCGCGCTCATGGCAATAGTCGTCATCATAGAAAGCCATATTCCCAGTATCCTGAGGACAGATACAGCACTGGTGTTTCCATTGTATCTCGACTCTTTTCGCTCTGCCAAAATGAAAGACTCTGTGAAGTTTACCATGGGAGAAATATATACTGTGAAATGTATATGGCTACCAAATGTGATTATATGGTAGCAGCTATCTAGCCTGTTTGTAAGTTGCCAAAATCTCACAAACATTTTTATTTAAAACGTAACTATCTATAATATGGGTCTCAACAGCGGGACTTGTTGGCTAGTAACCAAAAGATCAAAAGGTATCAATCATAAAGTAATTATGTTTCTCACAATTTTGGTCTTTTAACCAGGTTGCTGTTATAAATACTGTACACTTTTGGATCGTACTTGTCATCTAGAACTTTATTTAAAGCAAGATTGCAAGACCAGTTCCTTAGTGATACAGATTTGGCAAGTATGGTGCCTTCTAGTCCTTCTACTTCTGCTCAGAGCCGTCATTTCCCTAAATTATGATTCCCTTTTTTATAACCAACTCATCGAAACTGCCCATCGTCGTTACGTCTATCATTTGCCTCTACTAAATAAAATCAGCAGTCAATATTCTACACATCAGTACCCATTGTATGTGATTAGACCATCTTTACAGAACCTCTTACAAAGGAGAGAATCATGGACGAAGACGGCCCTAGTTGGGGATACTTCCCAGGAACTCTTGTTGGAAATGGCTCATGTATGCCCAACACCACTTATACACCCGGAGTCAGGAATTATGCATATACTGTATATTCTCATAAGCTTTGGTATGGAATGTTGGTTGTCAGTGTCATTATCTTGGCCATTTATGCACTTCTTTCAGGGGTTATACTGGCTGTTTGTGGTCCAGAAATGACCTGGTTGCAATTGCGAAGTATCACTGGAACGCCCGATGAGCGGTATAGTTTCAAATCCGCATCTTAAACAGATCACTGACTATACTATAGAAAGCGGGCTCGTATCGTAACTCGAATGAGACGCCATTCATCATGGATGCTTTGTAAGTTTCGAACAAGTGATTTCTACTTCGAATTTGAGACTAATAGTAATACATACAGGCTCGTTGATCATCTGTACCGTTATCTGCGCCGAGATCCTTCCTATCATAATCCAGGGTCTATGGGCGGAACCTGCTCATGCACAATGGGTACCAATTTTGATATCAACGCTGGTCATTGCACTTTGTGCTGAGATCCTACCTCAATATTTCATTCCTCGAAACCCAGTGGAATGGGCTTATTTCTTCTGGCCGGTGATTTATTCCTGTATGTGTCTCACTGCAATTATCAGCTGGCCCCTAGGATGGATTCTTGACAACTTTGGTGGAAAGGATGATGAGAAGGGCATATTCACAAATGGAGAGCTAGGGTCTTTGATCAAATACCATGAGCGTTCCGAGAACAATGGTGGCATGCTGGGACCCGATGCTTCACGAGTTATGACAGGGGCTCTGCTATTAGAATCAAGGCAGGTTGGTGGAGAAATTTGCTCTATGCCAGATGTTAAGTGCAATCATGAGAATGATGTTGAAAAGGCTAATATGGTAGTCTTCAATGGCATGCTTACACGGTGGTCTTCAGTAAAGACAGCCAACATTGATGAGGTTGTTGATGCAGCTTTCTTGTCTAAGGTCAAGTCTTGGTCTTATAGCCGAATTCCAGTTATTGGTACCTGCATCATCGATGAGCAGCCTATTGGACATTCTAGTTGGGAAGGTAGGGAGATCTTTGGTTTTCTCCACCTCAAGGTGTGTATCCTCCAGCCTCTAACTTCTCTCTCTTTTGTCATTTCTCTTCTGATCTTCTGACAGAGCCTCGTCGGACTTGAAATCAAAGATTCCCGTAAAATGTTTGTTAGAGATTTGCCCATATATCCATTGCCAATCATTCAAGAGGATATGCCAGCCTATCAGGTACTCAATATCTTTCAGCTTGGAATGTCGAGGTATGAGCAAGTGTGAATTTTAATAGTCCTAACCACAGAGCTGATGATCGACAGAATGGCAATAATTGTCCCAAAGCCATTGAGAAACGGTCCGATTCTTACATTATCAGCAAACAACTTCGATATTGTCAATAAGTTCCAGACCCCTTGCTGGGCACCTATTGAGCAGAACACTTCTCGTGTGATAAACGCGCAAGTCAACTCTAAGCCTAAGTCAGATGAAGAAACAAGCTGGGCCACAGATGTTCTTGAAGCTGCGAAAACAGGCACCACAGGCCCCGAAATCTCTCCAAATTCAGGGGAGGAGAATTCTCCACAAGCAGGAAATGAGTCTAATGCGTACACCAAGATGACCTCTAACTACCCTAGTCAGAAGGTGGTCGGCATAAGATGTCCGAAGCCAGTTGGCATGGTTACTTTTGAAGACATCGTAGGCGTGATTCTTCAAAGGCCCAATCGCGTATCGATAGACTTCTATAACGGTGGCACTATAAGTAAACCTGCGAAACCTCTGCCGCTAACGAAGAGACAAGGCCAAGATACAACTGGAGTTGACAGAAAAGCCACTCCAGCCTTCAGTAAGCTTCACGCCGCAAAAGCTATCCCGCTTTATGTCCGTAATAATTCGGTACAGAAACGTTCTGTAAGCTCACACTTGCGGAAGCGCAATGTTTCGAACAAGGGAAAACTTGCTCACGCGATGGATGGAGCTGATGAAGTAAGTTTCGAACTTTCACCACTTGAGCCTCGCCCGTGCGAAGTTAGCATTTCTGGAAGGAGTTCCTACACACAAAACAGCTGCGGTGGTTTCCACGACTCCGCAGCATCAAGATTGGGCAGACTACCCATTATGGGATTAGACGGTGCAGATGAATGCATTCCTGATACCATAAATAAACGTCGACACGTAGCATTGAATCCTAGAAACACCGATGGGGAACACGATTCAGATATGAACAACTTTGGTGCCGATTTTAACGAAAGTGGTCCTTCGGAAGAGACTGCTTATGATGCTATGGACCTCACCAAACAGCTTCTCTTTGAGCTAAGGGATGGCAAGCATAGTGAAGACTTCATTAATGGAGTACCGAGGTCGTGTAGTCTCCCATCCCGGACAGCTCTTGCTATTTCTCATTCAGCAGGACCGAGAATTCCTTGGGCTCGAAGATATGTGAGCATTGCAGCACCCAAGATTGGTGTTATCAAAAGGGAAAGTTTCTCAAGCTTAGAAAGAATTGCAGGGGCGCCGCAACGGAAATACAAGCTTAATCCAAACGCACCTGTGTTTAGGGTCACTAGTGCTACTGATCGCGATCACTCAGTTGACCAAAACAATGCGTATTCGGCTGATAGTTTCTTGGTTGGTAGAGTAGATGGACGCGCGATTAGCAGTAGCGCACCTTCCATCGGCTCTTCTTTCCATAGACAGACCTCTTGGCTGTATGATGCTTCTAAACTCACTTCGGAAGCACGCAGTATGGGAGAATCCGAGATTCTTGATTGGAACGCTATCAGAAAACTTTCTGGGCTGTTTGATCACCCTACAGCGACAGAACCGTATAATGGGGACCCAAATTCGTGCCTCTTCGACGGACCAATTTTTACACCAGCTCCTAGTGAAGGGATTCCGGCCGAGCTCCTCAATAACATGGCGAAAAGGAAGGGTCAACTGATTCATCACAAGTCTGACACTCTACCGTATATTCGAGGAATGTATATGGGTAAGGAGTGCAGAGAAGAGAGTTTGAGTACTGATATTAAAGCGACGATAAGGCTTGAAGGTAAGTTTTCACGATACCCTCAAATTCAGGAAATGAGCCCGTTCTCATTCTCACTCGAGCTATAAGTCAATGAGCAAGTACTGAGGTGAATTTGTAGGAGAACACAACGCGGCCTCTGCCGAACAGTCGATCACAACTCCACATGGTGGCGTCAGGCGCTCCAGTTTCTGGTTCTGAGGCTTCGCTACTAGAGATGTGTAAGTATGTCATAATGGGAGTTTCGTGTGCAAGGGAAGGAAAGTTGAATACCAATGGCATAGTATACAGTCCTGATGGGAGCATATGAGACCGTATCGTCAAAAGGGGCTGAAATAAGTAGTTTTTTCTGGGAATAAGTAAGGTGTGAGGAAGTGCGTTTGTTTTTAAGCTTTGGTCACAATGGTATCCTAGGGGATCAAGAGTTTTTCATTGTTCATAATTGTCTCTTTTGATTTTCAAGGAGTTGACGTATTTGCTGCCAACGTTGCTTCAAAGTCTCTCGTTGGCTAGTGAGTCCACAATTAAGACTAGTGAGAAGCTTCAGATTTTCGTCCACTTGATTTAGATGTGACTGAATGACTTTCCTGAGGGTCTGGCCAACAGCGGCTAGGTCCAATTTTCCGTCATCGAAGCCATTCAGGAATCTTTGCCACTTTCTCGAAGGGAGACATAAGACTCGCAGTGCAACCTGGGTGCGGTAACATATATCATCTCGATCTAAAACATACTTCCCAAGGAACCCAGCCTCTTCTAATTCCTCTTTCTGCTTCTCTGATAACAGCGGCAGGATAAATGGATCAAGAGACACCTCGTCCCACCTATTCTCATCAAGAATAAAGCCATATTCCGCAAGCAGGAAATCGTTACTGTGACACCCATACGATATATAAATCTCCTCACCTTTCTCAATCACTTTGTCAGTAATAATATTATAGCCTTTTGCGGTTAAGTCAACGGTGCAGCCAGGGGCATCGGTATGATTGAAATAATCGGCGAAGGGGTTCAGTGCCATGCAATCGTCTGGGTTGGTAGGCTTGGGAATTTTATTGGAGGATGAAGTGAAGTGGAATGTTCGTGTGTTGATCAGCAACCAGGCATAAAGGTAGTCCGCGTAGCTGAGGGATGGGAAGGCCTTATTCACGGCTGGCCAGTCGAGGAGGAGTTTGGCTTTTTGACCGGCAAGGAGCGATGCTGCACGGGCTGGGAGGAGGGACTGGAGACGTGTGTCCCACATGAGGGGCATGGATTCCTGGAAGTCTTGGGCTGTAGGAAGGACCTGGTAGTGTTAGTTTCCTTCATATGCCATTTTGGAATTTGGAATGTTGGTTGTAGTGTTTTAATGGTAGGGGGAAAATGCATACATTTCTCCAAGGCTGTCTAGCTGAGGAAGTATCCAGTGACAGATCAGCGGCGAGAAGACCGTGGACAGTGATCGGTCCTATTGGATCCGAAATACTCTTTGGGACTGTGTATGCTGTTCTCAATGCAGATCGAGGGACGGTTAAAAGGCTCGAGCCAGCCTGGACGATGTTAGAATGCAGTCCTTAATCCATCACTAGTTGATATGACAGCCAGGTAGCTTATCATAGTTCTAAGGACCAACTAAACCACGTATCGGATGTTCTTCATGGATATCAAGAAGAGGGCACGAAATCACTTGATCTGAGCCAAGAAAAGGGGGCGTAACCGAGCAGCACAGCAGAAGCAGTGTGAAAATAAAAGAGTACTGAACAATGGAATAACGGAACTGGGGAAATGGTTCTACGTACATTACGCTTCTCTTTGGCTACAATTCCAAGGCCTCTTCCAGGAAATCTATGGGCAGCAACGCCGTTGATCTTGACGCCCTGAGCGAGCGCCCATTCCGTGAATTTTTCGTGTTCCTCCATCTCTAGTGGTCTATCAGTAGCAAGTGAGATTCTTCATGGTCCGTCCATCTTGGATATACTAGTCCTTTTAAAGTAGTTAAGGGAAGTTTGCTTGTTCTCTGAAGTGAGACGATGATTCAAAATTCAGTGGGTTTTATGACGAGTGACTGGAATGGAGGAAAGCGGGTCGTGGCGCAACCATGAGCTTACTGAATGAAGCTCGATGTCTGATCAACACAAACACCCACATCAACAGCTCACCTACGCAACTATGGCTCTCCTTTTTCGCCAGTCTGCATTTAGATCCAGCCTACCACGGGAACTATTTGTAGCTTGTACAGTTTCGCTCCACACGAGATCTTTCAGTGTCCTTAACCGCCCTCCACCGAACTATCCAGGCCATGTTCCACTTACTGGAGTCGAACGAGCTGGGCTCGCAATTGGATCTGCTGTGATGTCTCTAATGAATCCTTACCGTGCAGGTAGCGCTATCTTAGTAGTCAAGTCTAGAGATATATGCTTATTTGCCCCATAGATTTGATTGCAGCCCTCGGCGAAGCTACCGCAACACCATACTTCATCTATCGCCTCCGAGATGCCATGCTCCTCTCCCCCACCGGCCGTCGCATCCTACGCGACCGGCCACGCATCTCCTCTAAGACCCTTTCCATGACATATCTCCGATCCCTACCCCCGAATACAGTAGGACGCGTATACGTCGAATGGCTCGACCTTGAAGGTGTTTCTCCGGATACTAGAGATACAGTGAAATACATAGACGACGAGGAATGCGCATATGTCATGCAACGCTATAGGGAGTGCCATGATTTCTTCCATGCTATAACCGGATTGCCAATTTTTGTGGAGGGAGAAGTTGCGTTGAAGGCGTTTGAATTTGCAAACACATTATTGCCAATGACGGGACTTAGTATGTTCGCATATACAAGACTAAAGCCGGCTGAAAGGCAGAGGTTTTTTCAGATATACTTGCCGTGGGCCTTAACTAATGGACTGAAATCGAAGGAGGTCATAAATGTTTATTGGGAAGAGCAGCTAGGAAGGGATGTAGGTGAGCTGAGAGCTGAACTGGGAATAGAGAAACCGATTGATTTGAGGGATATCAGGAAACGGGAGAGAGAGAGGAAAAAAGCCGAGAAAGAGGCAAATGAGAGATCTAGAGATAGTCTTGGTATCAACTAGAAAAAATCCACCGCTGCCAAATACACAGATTCACAAGAGCTACTTGTCGTGGCAGCCCACTCATTTCTCATTCTCATAGGGAGGAGTATCCAGAATCCATAACGCCTCCCATATATTCCTCAGAGATCAAACAAATCGTCGTCGTCGTCATCCCATCCTTTTCGTCTTGTAACCACAATTTTCTTCTCTTCTTTCGTCTCCGCGACCGCATTCAGCAAGTCCTTCAACTGCTCCTCCGTAACCTTTTGCCGCAACTGCCCACTCCTTGCCAGTGTAATAAGACGGTTTTCGACATCCGCGGCGCGCGACTCTTTAACGAGACGGATGCGTCCGAGACGGTCGGCGGCTTCTGGTTCGAGGATTTGATTGAGGATGGACTGGCGAGCTTCCGCTGCGGTGTGTTAGAAAGGGTTCTTCTGCGGTGGTTTGGGTTTTGGGGCATGGGAGTAGGTTTGTACCTTCTTGTCCTCTAGAAAGATGTTATTAGATGGCTTGTGAAAGAGGATGGGATGGGGAGCATGTACTGTTTGTCTTCACCCTGTCCTCCACCTGCGCCTGAGCTTGATCTGCCCCCTCCTCCACCTCCACCTTCAGCTTTCATCTGCTGCAGTCTCGCAGCTCGGATCTAGATTTGGGACCTATTAGTCCGTGTCCTTAACAAAGCGGAGAAATTTACTTGTGCTAACTCGTCGTCCTCCATTTTGTTTGTGGTTGGAGTTGGTGAGGTGTAAAGCAAAGCTAGAGGGGCACAAAATGGAGGGGTAGAAGGATTGTATTCCAACCGCAACACAAGTCACTTCCGTTTGCTACAGGCACAACAAATTTGGGAATAAGATATAGTTGAGAGGACTGACCTCGTATTCATATTTACATAATCGATCGTTATCTACGCAAAGCAAAATATGTACTTCTACATTCTATCCATAGCCGTCATACATAATAAACTCTGTATTATACACAATATTAACCACACCACCATGTTGCATCTCTATGACCTCGATTCCTTTTTGAAAGCTCCATCCCACTGAATGTAGTTGTCCATTGCTTGCTTCTTCATCATTTGCTTGGCCTTGACCATCGTCGTCACCATTTTGAGTCGAGGACAGTCGATACCTAATTCCTTCCCTCTCTTAATGAAATACCCATTGTAATAATCAATGTCTGTTTTCCGGCCTTTATCAACATCATGCCACATCGATGTACGATTCCTCCCGATTATCATACACTGTCGCACCATAATCTTCTGCATTCTTTGTACACTGAAAGCCTTAAATCTACCTTTAAATCTCTCCATTTCTGGTAGTGCAACCAATACTGATGAGATTTCTTCCAAGAGACTTGTCGCGAATTCGCTTATCGAGCGGTTATAGAGCAGCTCGTTGCAGAAGCAATCAAACATCACTGATGATGGACCTAAGATGGAATGTATGGCAGCCTTCAGAAGATGCTTTTCCAAGAATTGAAGTTTATGATAACCAGTCGCACGGAGTTCGGGGTGGCTCGAAAATCTGCGCAGGATATACCTGGCTGATGGCCCCCATTCCATGTGCGTTTTCACAATTTTGGGTGCGATCCAATCGCCTTCGACGGTTCTATTGCAAATCGTAAAGGATAAGTCTCCCTTTTCTTGCTCTATAATAGAAAACTTATGATTGTCGATTGGCCGTATATTATGGCTGTTACGACCTTGCATGTAGAATGGTCGTGAATCTGTTTGAGGAAATATGGAATTGTTGACTTCTTCGACAATACCCAAACCATCATTAATAAAACAGACGGTAGACTGGTTGTCGAGGCGGTGCCTTATGGCCTTCAGACCTGATATAGTTGCTGGTCCATCGGTGGTGACAAGTAGATTGGAAATTCTAGTGTTTGGTTGCTCTATCGTGTGCTCTAAGTGCTTCCCAAACCCAGCATAATCCCGATCCAAGGTGCCATCATTGACTCCGAACGGGGCTGAAGATTCGAGATTTATTTTGGATGTAGAATATATAGTGCCATTTTTGACAACTCGAATAGCTGCACCTTCGTCGTGCCATTGCTGCATCAACAATGGGCGGTGAATTAAGAGTGTCACAGGTGGAGGTTCCAGGCTACTACACAAAGAGTGTGCAATGTAAAGCCCGAGAGGGTTAGTTCCTAGAATGTGTATCTCTGTTTTGAGAGGCATTTCTGCATAAAGCGCAAGATCCTTCTCGAATTTCGGAGGTGCAAATTGCACCTTCTCCAAGAACTCTTCATCACCTATATCCTGATTCGATTGTTCTGATGACTCGATTGACGTCTTCGTTGGAGTATCTTCTTCTGGGACCTCTGCTAGTAGTTGCGAATCCTTGCTCCTATCAGTTTTAATTTCGGGAAGCACATCTAGCAAAGGTTCAAGAATATCTTTGCTCAGACTAGGCTTCGTATCGTCGATTTTCGGCTCTTTATAAACATTTTCAACTCTTCTGGTTGCCGAGCTTGAAAATTTCGAAGGAGGCTGAAAATGGTCATCATCATTGATCAACTGTCCGGTTTGCACTTCGGCGATTGGAGAAGTGAGTTCATCCGTATCTTCAGAACTCTGATAGAGTTCCTTGACCTCCTGGAGGCGCGGAATGTCATCCAGTTGTGAATGGAGACTTTCCCACGCACTTGTCCATCGAGCCCCTTTTGAAGTAACCCATACATCAGTGTGTGTAGATCGGTTGTCAGTAGAGCGAGGTGGATATTTTGCCTGCAGCGAGCGCTTGGAGTTGATATCTCGTGAAAGAAGCTCGATGTAGCTATCCGGCATAACCTCGTGGTTTGTTTCCTGGCCAGCTTGGCCATTGTATCTTCGTTTCTGCGAGTTCCATTCTGTTCTTACCAAATGAGTCGCAGTATTAGCGCTTTGTCGCACCCATTGCCCATCTTGCATGTAGACCCGTTGGTAAAAAACCTCTTTCCCCAATATGAATGATTGTTGCTTCCGACGAGGCCACCAGAAACTTCTACTTTGAGACGAAAAACAATGTATGGCCACCCGGCCCGCAATGTCGTTATAACAGCGCCATGGATAGTTACGAGATATCCTAGATACCCGCAACAGCTGACGGCCGCAGATTAAAAGAGACAGGATGGACGATTCTGGAGGTTATGGGCACCGATTCATGGCAAACACAAAGACAATATGTCGACCAACGGACTGTTCTGTGTTACACGTGGCGTATACGCATAAATATCCAAATTACCCAGCGGAAGACAGGCAATAAGGTAGAAGTATCGGGATGATAACGAGGTCGTAAAGTCCCTGACTTGTGGATCTCAGGACGGGGGCGAGTTGGTCAGATCTTGGGGGAGAAGTGTGGTTACAGTAGTGTACTGCTTCAATGTACAGTACAATTGGATCGCTGGCGAAAAGAAAAGGAATACAACAAGGGAGAAATGTAAGTCGTCAAAGAGTGGAGAGACAAGTGTCGAAGGCGACGAAGTTGCAGAAATCACCAAAGTGATGATGCGAAATGACTTTTCCGCGATTCGATCAATAGCCCCTGTAAGCATTTCGAGCGAATCAACGCCTGCTCAGGAATTTTTTAGATGCGGCCGCTTCAGAGCCTTGTCGTCCATTGTCATCTCTACAATATACTGTATAATTCATCGCAAACTCTAAAACTTTCTTTGTCAAACCAACACATTCTCGAAATGGATACAACCACGCAGAAACTTATGTCTCTATTAGAGGATCTAGATGACGACCTTGATGATCTTGAAGAATCTCTGGCGCCGCTGTTGAAGCCAGCCTTGGTAGAGACAGCCTCAAAGTACCCTGTATTAGACAGAGCCAAGCTCTATGTGCTAGTCACATACGCTATCGAGTCTATGTTATTCTGTATGCCTCATATACCATGGAAATATGGATATCATAATATCTAACATCTAATATAGCATATCTGCGACTCCATGGTGTCAAGGCCAGGGAGCATGCTGTTTTCAACGAATTGACCAGGGTTAAGCAATACTTTGAAAAGCTTAAGGTTACAGAGAATCCTGTCGGAAAGAGAGAAAACCTCACTCTAGATAAGGCAGCTGCGGCGAGGATAATCAAAGCAAGTCTTGTAAGTATTTTATTGCACTGGATTACATAGAAACTGATTCATATACTCTAGGCTGGAAACAATGCAGGAGAGGAACGGGCAAAAGAAAACGAAAGTGAGCGGACAAGAGCACATATCAAGTTCGAACAGCTTTCGGAGAAAATAAAACAAGAAGAAATCTCAAAGAAGCGGAAAGTAGAGGACTCGAATGAACTCTCTTCCAACTCAGACTCGGAATCGAGCTCTGAAGACTCTCCCGCCGTCCCGGATATTCCCAAGAAGAAAAAGAAGCAAAGCCCTACAGATTCGCTGCAAGCCTCTGCAGCGTCAAGCGCCTCGGAGGTCCCAAAATCTGCATCCAAGACCAAGCAAACGAGAAAGACCAGGAAAGCGAAGAAAGCCAAAAAGACTATTATTAAGAAGCCCGAGTAGACAACTATCGAGCACTCGCTATTGGATGGTTTCACAGATCTGCGGATAGTTTCCTGCATCTCAGCGGCGTTTTAGGAATACCCAGGGCACATGATGAATAACAATGAAACACTTTGCAATTGCATCAGCTTGCTTTCACCTATATCCAAATCGACAGTCTTGAATGAAAAACGAGTGACGTAATTATTACAGAATTAAGAATTGCAAGCAAACTTGCACTGTGCGATGATAAGTGACATGTTCCAGTGTGACTTAGAACTTTAAGATTAACTGCCTTTGTTTTGCTATGGTGGAGTGACAGATTTCAAGTGGTATAATTCTTTTGGATGAGCCTGTTTACAGTATCAAAGAGAGCTCAACAGAACCAAAAAAAAATGCTGTGCTCGGTTTCAAGCGTTTAAGATTGATTTATTTCTTCTTGTAGACATAAGTAAGTCTCATATTAACTATTTTCTTTTTCCATTACATTCCAACCGTACTGTAGAATCTTGGGCCTTGCCTCCTTCCTTCTGGCCAATCACACCCTCGTGAATCAACTGCACTAAAACGAGCGAACTTCAGCCGAGGAAGCTTCGCGAAACCCAAACCTTTTTAATCCTCAGTCAAACTGTCAACCTAGCTCATCCAATTTCTTTCACAAAACCAGTTCAATCACTTTTCCCAGATAAAAAATGGCTCGTCAATCTAGAGGAGGTGGAGGAAGCAGACGCCCTGTTGCTGCTCCAGCACGCCCGGCTCCTGCACAACAAAAACGCCCTGCAACCACCGCTGCCTACCCTCCGGCGAAGACTGCGCAAGCTGGTCCCCCAGCAGCTCCAGCTGCCGGAGCACCACAAGCTTCCGCCGGTCCGGGTCTGTTCGGTCAGATGGCTAGCACTGCTGCGTGAGTATGCCTTTCCCCAAAAAGAGGAAGACGGTCTAATAGAAGGACAGCGGTGTTGCCGTAGGCTCCTCCATTGGTCATGCAATCGGCGGGTTCTTTGGTGGCGGATCAAGCCAGCCAGCTGAGCAACAACAAGATAATAACACGGTTCAATCTCAAGGAGGACATGCTGCTGAAAGCAACAGCTGGGGAGCCCGGGACTGCGGTGTTGATGCGCAGCAATTCACAAAGTGCCTGGATGATAATAAGGGCAATATGCAGATCTGCGGATGGTACCTGGAGCAGTTGGTACGTTACCTTTGACGTTTTTACATTTTGGAAACAGTATACTAATTTGACTCTTCGTGCAGAAAGCGTGTCAGCAAGCTGCCAGCCAATACTAATTGGGCTTTGATTGAGGGATACCAGATACTTTGGGTTTGCATAATTGGCGCGAACAAAATGTAATATCACTTTGAGCATTTACAATCCACGCTTTTCTATTACAACCACACCAACTTTTCAAATGGTGACCAGTAAAAAGGACTGACCATGTCTCATTTGCTAACTGAATAACATTTGTACCAGGCGTAGTATACCTGGTGGCCAATGTACAAATATTCAGAATCGTTATGGTCAGTCTGCGAGATGCACTCAGGCTTCTCGAGGGAAGTAGCGTAACTTCCAATCTTGAAAGAGTTTTTGTTGGTCTTTTCTAGGTACTTCCAAATCTGTTACAATCAAGCTAGATTGGATCAGAACTTGAGTAACCCAGATGAGTCCTGTGATTTGAAGTTTGGGTAGTGGCGTCTCTTTATACCTTACATGTCGTTTCTCTCTTTGACATCTAGATTCGCTTGCCTTGAGAACCAACACTAGTTCTGAATGTTTGCTCAATCTATCCTGAGCTCCGTAACATTGAATCTCACATTGCAACAGAGAGCCCTTTATCAAGTTTAAGTTACAACTTCCTGCCAATACCCATCAAGAATTGAATCTGTTCCATAATCTTCCCATTAGCATCCACTTTTCCCTTAAGTTTATCACAGAATCTATCTTTTGCAGCAGCCCTCACCATCGGGTCTCTGAAGCCCAAATAAGCAGCTTCAGACCAGCCTTTCCTGTCAATCAAGCCATCAAACATTTCTCCTGGTTTATCAGCAAGAACTTCTACCTGGTCATAGCTTTCACACATGAAGCTTTCAGTTCCGTCCAATCCAGCATTGCTCAGTAACATCTGCACTTTCTCCAGGGAATCGAATCTCATCCGGTCATATACCAATGGAATGCCCATCTCTTTAGCAACCGCATCTAACACATACCATGCCACCATGGTATCTTTTGTAAGCACATCAATAATCACCCTTCCTCCAACCTTCAGTAATTTGGCCCAGTTCCTCATCGCAGCTTCGGGATGTTCAAGCAACACAAAGGCAGCAGCACAAGTAATCACATCAAATTGTTCCCCGGAAACTCCATCCACTACCTCCAGATCGCTAATATCATGATGTACAAATGTAATATCTAATGCATCTCTGTCGGCTTTCTTGCGAGCAATTTCTAGACTCCTACTGCTAATATCGACACCTACGACTTTTCCTGAGGGACCAACTGCTCTTTTGGCTGGGATAGTGATTCCTCCTGTCCCGCAAGCTAGATCGAGGACCTTGAGGCCGGGGCTTAGAGCCATCCACTTTAAATAGTCTGCATGTTGGCGAGGATGGAAGCCAGTTTCATCGTCATAGTTTGGAGCTCGTTGGTCGTAGATGGTTTCTATGATTGAAAGACGGGGAGCCATTTTGATAACTTGGTATTGGAAAGAGGTGGGACAAACGGGAAGACTAGAACATCGAGTACTAGGAGGAAGGTGTTCAGATCTCTAGATTGAAGCTTCTTAAGCAATATTTCGAAGCGCTGAGAAGGTACCAATCCTATTGATTGATTTGTAAACCTACTGCAGATTGATCGACGGTAATCAATCAAATGACCACAGTCGAACGGACAAGGAAGTTAAGGAGGACTATATACCATGTTTATGGTTACTTCGGGGTGTTGGCCAGATAGAGACCAGACTATACAGAATTCTTGATTTTAAGAAGCTAAAAATGTTCACAGGTTTGGCTGAAAAGTTTTATAACATGAACCACATTATAATTTTTGACGTTTTGTACTCATTCCCATACTTTACTTCCAAGAGCTAAGCCGTGGGGTTGACCTTGCTAAAACCCCGCCTGAGATCGGGATCTGCGAGGCTGTGACTTGAAACAAAACTTTCAGCAATTCATAACTTGCAACAACATAAACCTTCCATTAACTCTTTAAATCGATATCCAAACCTCAGAATGTCTTCCCAATTCCATGCCAAGAAATGCGGTAAGTTAAATTCAACTTAATTGGTTCTTATTTCCTAACAAAAACCCAGGTATGTTGGGCTGCAATGGCTTCGTTGGTCAAATATTCATATTACTGCTTGCGCAGCATCTTCATTTCATGCTACATGCAGTTGGTGCCTGATAAAATCTGCCGGAAAGACCTAGAAGATACGGTGAAGTGGTAGCAAGCTTCGCCTATGGATGAGCATACAGCAGGACTGGTAGTGAAGGAGTGCAAGGCTAGTGAATTTGCGGATTGTGATATTGTGATATTGTGCTTAGTGGGCTAGATGCTGAGGTTGCTGGAGAAATAGGTAAGTTTTTTATAACAATGTTATACCTTTGGAAAAGCTTTTGCTGGGATTGATCTAACTTCTGATAAAGAAATGGAGTTCTTGAAGGCTGAATTAGCGGTCTTCTCAAACGCAAAGAACTACCGTCGAGACCCTCTGGTACCTCTTGTTGTTCCAACAGTCAGTCTGCTGAAGTTCGATGTTATTCCATGCCAACGGAAGCACTATGATCTCAAGAAGGGATTTCTAATCCGCAACTCGAACCGTGCTGTTATTGGCATAGTCATACCTTTCGCAGCTATATAGAAGGAATTTGGGATCGTTGATCAAGTTAGTGTCATAACGATGCAAGAATTTAGTGGTGCGGGATATCCAGGGGTTTTCAGTATGGATATTCTCGACCGTTGTTCTATACATTGAGCGGAGGAGAACAAATTGGAGACCGAAGCCCAGAAGATTCTGGGTAAAGTCAACAGCGAAGTTACCGGATTCAATGACCAGTCAGACCTGAAGATATCGGCGGCCTGCAACATGGTTGCATTTCTGGATGGACATATGGCATGTGTTTCTTTACAATTCAAAGACCGGGATGGTCCAAAACCAACTGCGGAAGCCGTGAAAAGGCCCTAAGGGAATATGTGAGTGAAGCCCAAACGCTTAGATGTCCTTCGGTTCCTTAACCTATTATGGTTATGGAAGAGAATGATATATCACAACCTAGATTGGATAGGAAGACGCAAAAGGCTTATACTCTAAGTGTTAGAAGGGTTAGAGAGGATGATAGTGGTATATTTGATTTGAAGTTTGTTGCATTGAGCCACAACAGTTAAGTCCAAATCCCGTTACCCTGATTCAAAAAACTTTAGCCGTCATTAGTGCTGCCAGATCCTCTATATGGAACGCTGAAGCTGCAGTGCTCAAAGGGTATATCTAGTAAATAAACTTGATTACATTGCTTTAGACTTGGCAAAATAAAATATCTAGAGAGGTCCCGAATACCAAATGAGATGATCAAGCGAGCCATGCCAGAAAATAATGGAAGTAATATTCAGCATGTATCGAGGCACCTAGTCATTGAAAACTTCTTCTGTTAAATATCTTCTGTAGAATATGCTTATGTAGTTCTATTCGTTGGTGTACGCCATCATGCTCAAACTCAGAATTATTCCCCCAGCCAGAAAAGATTTTCGCGATGTCAAAAGTTGTGATAAATATGCTCTCCGTTTTTTCCTTTTGGTGGTAGGAAGCTATGTGAGAAAAGGGGGATGATCACGTGATGGATCCGCTTTCGCTAAGTTAGCTCGCTTGTTCCCACTACGGCTGTGCACCAAAATTTGTTAAACTGATTTTCTACGACAAGCCAACTCGACAACACATTTTTGTATCTCATTTCCGACCTGAGACGCAATCATGGGTAAAGGACTGTGAGTACCACTGGTTCTTCAATTGCAAGCACTGTTTCGACCATGAGGTGAAAGGATTCCGACTTCTGTGAGAGGACAAATTCTATGTTCTCTCGAGAAGCTGCGACATTCTTCACATAGATCTGGAAGCTTCACCGTTTACAAGCGCTGGAATCCGATACCTCTGTGGCCCCAATACGTGCTTCGCAGATCAGTCCTGTGGAATGGGGATATCTACTGACACTTCTATCTTTACAGCAAAAAGCACCAAAAGCGCCTCAGCGCACCATCGCATTGGCTTTTGGACAAACTCTCTGGTTCATACGCCCCTCGCCCTTCCCCCGGTCCTCACAAGCTCCGCGACTGCATGCCCCTCATCGTTTTCATCCGAAATCGTCTAAAGTATGCTCTCAATGCTCGCGAGACCAAGGCTATTGTCATGCAACGCTTGATCAAGGTTGATGGCAAGGTCCGCACCGATGCCACCTACCCAGCTGGCTTCATGGATGTCATCTCCATCGAGAAGACCCAGGAGCATTTCCGTCTCGTCTACGATACCAAAGGTCGTTTCACCGTCCACCGAATCCAGGCCGAGGAGGCAGAATACAAGCTTGGAAAGGTCAAGAGAGTGCAATTGGGCAAGAACGCTATCCCATTCTTGGTTACGCACGATGCTAGAACGTAAGTTCACATCATTCAGTCGTTGGACCAATGTTTGGTTGAACCCATGGTTCATATAGGCTGTAAAGCCTACTTTGAATCCATGGGTTGTATGAAATTCCTCTAGAAATGCTGACAAAATTTTCCGTAGTATCCGTTACCCTGACCCAGCTATTAAGGTCAACGACGTTGTGAAGATCGATCTCGCTACCGGCAAGATTACCGACTTCATCAAGTTCGACACTGGAGTCATCGCTATGGTTACCGGTGGTCGTAACATGGGACGTGTTGGTGTCGTTACTCACCGTGAGCGTCACGATGGAGGTTTCAACATCGTCCACATCAAGGATGCCATAGACAACTCGTTCGCTACCCGTGAAGCCAACGTTTTCGTTATCGGATCAGAGAAGCCATGGATCTCTCTGCCAAAGGGTAAGGGTGTCAAGCTCACTATCGCTGAGGAGAGAGATCGCAGACGTGCTCAGGCAATTGCCAGCTAAATGTGTCGTTTTTTGCTCTCTGGGGGTTTGGGAATGGAGTATTTGGGGCTTTCAGTACATTTTCGCTTGCCGCATTTAAAAAAAGGAATGCAGGTGGCATAATGAACCAATACCATGAAAGAATAACAAGTACCCAGGTTCCAGCATCAGGTTTCTGTCTTCATGTAGCTTTGTGACATCTCTTCCCACGCCAATAGAACGCCAACTTGTAACAGGATGAGTGACCTATGCGCAACACGATATTGATCCTCGCACTATATTCCTCTGCATCAACTAATGATGCATGAAGATGCCATAAAGTACCATCTAGGCTTATTGCAGGCCTACACTCATCGGTCGTCGATCGTCATACCTCATACTGTGATGTCAAGGAATCGTCGAGTGCCACGATAGGGCTGTATGTGGGGGTCACCAAAACCTTTTCAGAGGAAAAACTCATAATATATCCCGCTTTTCGAACAATATTCTATCTGCAGTAGTAATGTATACTCCGTAGTACTTACACCGATCATAGCCGGTAGGATTCAGAAGAAGCAAGTTTTCGGTATCTATCAGAGAGCGCCACATTCTTTTCCCAGTTTATGTCGTGTCTCTATACCGACTTTTCGGCATGCAAGTCCGACAGGCAGGGACAAGGACCAGTATTGAGATCCCTTTTAAAAAAAAAGGGAAAAAGAAAGGAAAGGAAGATAATTGTTTGCTCCACGCTCTCCTTAGTCTTAAAATCTTAGCGCTCTTACCGACGGTCGATATTTATTGCCTAGAACTTGACCACTAGGCAGGAGAGTAATAGCGCTGTCAACCAAGAACGAAACAGAAGAAGGATCCTACAAAACCTTTACAAAGTAAAGCCCCGAGGAGGCTTGCCGCAATCCGCCAAATTGGGGTTGGGATACGCCTTCAATCTGCCAGGGGGGCTTATGTGATATTTCCCTCGTGTACTACTGTGAGGTTGTCGATGATCTCTGCCCAGCTTTGCGAGTAGCCATGTGTACCTTCTGGACTCAAGAGGACACAATGTTACACCTTATTCGATACTTTGATATATATGATTAGCAGTGTCCACACTTGGTAGTTCTCATTTGACCCGAAATTCACCAAAGTATCAGAGTTTAGACATATGAACTTATGTTGTTAAATCTTAGATTTTTGGTGTGCCCACTATGTAAAACGATGCAAGACCGTGAGGAATAACAGAAATCTACATGAGTCTAAACATCAGATGCACCACCCTGCCCGTTGAATTTGCAGATGCAATAGATGTTATGCAGTATATGCTTTTGTAGTCAATAGAGCACAAATAAAGCCCCATATATCCAAAACTCAGTCGTATCCTTATCCAAAAAGTGAGGTCAATTCAGGAAGTATTGTCATCCAGGACCTCTATGTCGAAGGAATATCCATAATTTTGCCAGGGTTCATAATCCAGTAGGGATCTAGGGATTGTTTGATGGATTTCATGACGCTTAGAGTATCGATACCAACTTCGGCGAGAAGTGCCTCTTTCTTTCCAATCCCAATTCCATGTTCTCCCTGAGAATATACTTAGTAGATATTCCACGAACATATGTTAGCAGGGTAATTAACTCACTGTACAAGTTCCTTCCATCTCCAGCGCTCGAGCAACCATGTTTTTCACACATTGCTCAACTTTCTCCCTCTCACCTTCAACTCTTCGGTCATACATAATGCTCTCGTGGAAATTTCCGTCTCCAATATGTCCCAGAATACTAGCAAATAAGCCTAAGTCGTCCATTTCCTTCTTGCTGATCTCGATGATATCCGCCAGTCTAGAAAACGGAACCGCAACGTCAGTGCTCCAGACTTCACTTCCTTCTTTTCTCAAGGCCAACATAGACCACAAGCTCTCTTTTCTAGCAGACCACAATAATTTTTGCTCTTTCTCGTCTTTTGCGAACTCGAAATCACCGCCTCTATGGACTCTGGCAATAGCATTGACCATAGCGATGTTTTCCTTGACTGAGGCTTTCGTACCGCTAAACTTGAAGAAAAGGGTTGGCAATTCTTTCCATTTTCTTGGTGCTGTGGAACCAGAGAGATTTACGACTTTCATCTGGACTTCGTCCATGATTTCCATAGCGGCTACTTGAACACCCGCTCGCATCACGCCTGCGGCGGCTGAGGCCGCTTCCCTGATAGATGGGAATGTCACTACGGCCACAGAAAACTCTTGCGGAACTACAGCAAGTTTTAGTGTTATTTCAGTAACAAGGCCAAGTGTACCTTCCGATCCAACAAATAGTGAGTTGAGATTATACCCAGCTGAAGTTTTCCTGGGGCGACGTTTAGTTTTGATTACAGTTCCGTCCGCAAGGACAACCGTGAGGTTTATGACCCAATCTTTCATTGTTCCATATCGAACCGCATTTGTACCCGAGCAGTTCGTACCTACCATACCACCTATCTTCGCGCTTGGTCCAGGATCAACAGGGAAGAAAAGTCCAGATTTCCGCTTCGCAAGCTCTTCATTCAGTTCCATCCAAGAAACAGACGGCTGAACTACAATATCCATATCTTCAGGATGAAACTGTACGATCTGATCCATGAATGCAAAGTCCACAGAAACTCCTCCATAAGGAGCCGAGAAGTTACCTTCAAGACTTGAGCCTCCCGAGAATGGGATGATTGGAATTCGATATTTGTAGCAAATCTTAGCAATTTGAGATACCTCCAGCGTAGATTTGGGGTAAGCAACAGCAACGGGAAGCCCTTCAATATTGATAGAAGACCATTCTGAGTAGCCATGGGCTTTTAGATCTTCTGGGTCTATAGAAATTACATCCTCGTCACCACATGCATGGCGGATTTCTTTGATAGCCTAGTTTGCATTCAGTTTTGAGCTCTCGAACAAAAATTCTTTGATAATGCTCACGGCTTCCATTTCTCGAATAGTAGCATATTTAGGCTCATGGAATTTCGTTGGACTAGAATAATCTCGGCCCTTCACTTCCAAAAACCTAGCTTGCTTTGTTGCAAAAGTGCCTGCTGCAATTGCAGTTACTGCCATCACTCCCAAGACACGAAGGGTAGTCCATCCTTGCCCAACCGCTTTAGAAGCTGAGACTTTCCCTTTGATCGGTCGTGATTTAGAAGATTGTGTGGAATTCCATTGTCTGCTAGGAAGCTGGTTTTGGACCTGGAGGAGCGGTGGTCGCGGGGTTGCTTTGGAAGCGAGACCAGCCGGCCGACGCCGAAATATGCAAAGCGACATGATGAACGACAAGGATCGAAAAACTGGAGAGGTCTCAAGTTCGACGGCTTTCCATGAGAAAATACCTTTTGATTGAGGAGGAGAAAAACTCCGTTTAGTGCAAGATCAATGGTGTTTGGTTGGGGTGAGTTACTGGAGGTGAAGGCATTCGCAACTTCAGAGTTCCTTATTAGATGACAATGGATTTGGGTCCGAAAAGTTCAATTCGGGGGATTGGGCGTCTATTAAGGAAAAGCGAGTTAGAGGAGTTGGACTAGAGACTCAAAGAGTGGAGATGGCTCTTTGCCGGGCGGCTTCCGCGAATTTCCTTTTGAGACTGCAATAATGGGCTGGATAGAGGCTATATAAATGAATACGATATAACAAGTTGGACGAAGGTGCAGTGACAACTTTTGCTTTCTTGACCCAAAGCCATTGACTTGTCAATCTAAGTAGCAAGGTCGAAAATAGGACAATTAAGGGAGCAGAACAGAGCAGACGGAATACAGTTATACACACACACACACACATATATATATAAGTAGTAAGTGCACGCTAACTGAATAGCCACGCCACGCCTCGTTCTCTCGTCTACTTACTGCATACGGACGGTGGAAAAGTGAAACATTATGTCAGGAACCAATTCCGTCTGTTTAAATTCGTCACTGTACATAGCGATTTTGTTGCATCCCACTCTCGGCCAGGATGTAAATAAATGGAGCTGCGAGCCAAATGTGAGATATCACCATGTTATGGTACAAGCACCAGCCGGCTTAAATGTCAGCCATACATACAAATACACCTTTTACCGATGTCTCCTTAGCATACTAACTAAATAGTCCTCCAGCAGCCATAGCGTACATTGAATACGACCAAGTAAGGTTGATCACGTTGACAAGGTTACGAGTTACTTTGTTCGTCCACACCCGACAGACATTGCATACATAAATACATTAGTATTAGAGTTTTTACTTTGGTATTACATACCACACACCTCTCACACGTTACCCTTTGTTTCCCATGTCCCTCCCCAGGCACCGGATATCCTAGGCTACCAAACACAATATACGACAGCAGCAAACCTTCACCGTGTCTCTGCAAGTTCAAGAGCCACGCGACCATGGCCCCTATTTCCCCTCACTTTATATCGCTTTTCCGATCGTTGCCCCTCTTCCTCGCCGAGGCCTCTTACCTCACAGAAACCACCCCAGAGACCTCCCGACAATCTGACCCTAAGAGATGATCATCGGGAGATGCATGCCTTGGATCGATCACTGCAGGCAGCCTATGTATGCAGTGTGCTGTAAGGCTCCAACGATCATCTGGGAAGGGGACGGGAGGACAGTGGGAAGGCTGGACAGGTACTGTATTTGTACTTGTACTTGTACTAAGCACAAATATATAATCAAGCGCACTTAAGTAAGTGAAATATGACAGCACAGTGGCTTATCCTAGGACTTGCAGTTGTGGTCTTGCCTCGTGACACGAAGAACCTATTACGATATGCAGCAAGGCAGGCTGGCGATGGGTTTGGGTTTGTAATATGTTGCCGTATGGCTGCTGAGGTATTAAGCTGGGCAGGGGTTGGCATGGGGGTTACTTGGACGCCTCAACTATCTGGCTTTTTGGGTGTGGGCGTCGCATCCATCGGCTCTCATTAATGCAATGCAATATTCTACTTCAGGTTTTCTTTTTTACGTAGGGACACATGCGAGTCGGGGACGGGCCAGAACTGCGTGGTAAGGTGGTTGAATAGGAATCATTGTGATTTCGGTACTGGGGTTTTACCTACATACTAGGACAGAGCAGAAGTGGGAATTGAACAGTTGATGTTGCTCGCAGTTCAGTGAATCATTAATATTCTATCGTTTATGCTGAAAAGCTTGGGTATTCCTTGCGCCTGCTGTAATTGTATTCCCGTCTCCGTACGCCAATAGTATACAATGCTCAAATACTCGCTCTACGAGGAGCCATCGTACGTCGCAGAGCAGCCTTCTCTGCTGTTTCATCTACGATCGGAAGAACTCCTTTATCTCGCATCTCCGCAAGATACTCTTGCCCGTATTTGTACCCAACCTGGTAAATCTCATCAAACTTGCCAAAGTCCAGGGTACCGTAAGGATCAATGGGTGGTCTCATATAGAGACACCCAGGTGTCGTTTTAGCTCTTTCCAGAGCATCAACGCTGGAAACATAGGCTAAGCGTGCCTGAATTTCAGCTAGTGTAGGCGGATTTGGAAATGATGACAATGGGTTCCATCGATTCGCAAAAGCCCAGAAGCCTGACAAAGAGTCTCCAAAAGCCTGGGGCGTATCATCATCCAGACTACCGACGTCGACAGCAAATATTACATCTGCCCCCAAGGATTTCATATGCGATACCGTCAGATTATCAACGTATCCCCCATCGAGGAGCATACTTCCCTCATCACACAGAGGTGGTAGCAAGCCGGCCAGAGACATAGATGCTCTAACATATCGCCAGGCATAGCCACTAGTGTGAATCTCGGACCTGCTCTTACTAATGTTCGTGGTATTACAATAAAATTCCAGCCAAAAGTCTTCAATCTGAGTGTTCCCAAAGGTCTTGAAAATTCCACGGTTGAACTCATGCCCCGTTGTGTAGGACGCCGACGGATATGTCAGATCTAGAGCGAACCGCCACATGCTCGCCATTCGCCCAGCAAATTTTTTCGCACGGCCATACATAGGGACAACGTCTGCATCGCGGGCATACAACGCACCGATGAAGGATCCAATTGATGTTCCGCCGATGATATCGATAGGGATCCCAGCTTCTTCTAAAGCTCTTATAATGCCAATTTGAGCGATTCCGCGAGCACCACCACCACCAAGAACCAGGCCAACAGACTTCCCACAGATCCGTCTAGCAATCCGATGGAAGTCACCTTTGAATGGGGTTTCTGCAGAATAAAGAGGAGTTTGCCGCACTTTCCGAGATGTATATTTCTGGATTTCCGCCTGAAGTACTTGAACTCGCTGTTTAATCACAGCTCCAAATTTACTGGTCTGGGGATGGACTGGTACGGAGCCTGTCCGGAAAGCCATCTGCACGTGATGATGACCTCCATTTATCCAGACGCGATTTCGTAACCAAGCTCGTGTGAGACCAGGAGGGGAGAAACGGTCTGCATGCAATAGTACAAGTTCTTTCCTTGCGGTAGTCTTCATACCCAGCAGGAATCTCTCATATTCACCGATCGCAGGAGAACCTTCTGCAAGACCCACGAGAAGAATGCAGTCAGCCTGGCTAATGCAGGTTTGAGTCCAAGGAGAGTTAACATTGGTATCTGAAATGACTTTTATTAGTAAAAGTTTTCAATGTATCTATATTTTAGGCAGAGTTTCAATGTAGCATCAGTACAAAGTGCAAAGTTTTATCCTCATTGAAGGACTCAGAATCGTCAAATTGGTGATCATCAAGTGCTAGGATAAAGCGAAAGGAAATAAAGTTATCCACGTACCTGCAACATAAATAACCAAGCCATACTTCTCCTCTAGGTCTGCAAGATACTGCGACAACTTCAGCTTGCCCATTCGGCTGAAAGCGTGTCTACCAAGGTGGTTGAAGATTGCTGCTTGGTTCAAGGAGGTAACGCCATTGGCTGCACCTATTTGAGTCAATGCCGCCATCAAACGGCTAGCAAACTCAATGACCGGTACTCCAGCCGTAACAGGAAGGATCGTTACTGTACGGAGGTTTACAGTCGATGAAACTTTATCATTAGTAGCTCTCCCAGATTCCTTCTTACCCTGGATGAAGACCGGATCTTCCACAAGGGCCCTCATCCGAGAGGCGATAATCTTGGAAATCTTGATTGTAATTCCTGGATGCTCTTGGGCGAGACTGTTGAACAGAGTCTTTGGGAATTTAGCGAGCTCTGTATCTCTAATAGCATGAAGTGTGGCGGGCCGTTCAGACTCAGTCATAACCTCAAGTTCACCCACACTCTCCCCTTGGCCAAACTCCCCTACAACTTTCATTCCAGCTTCCTCGTGATTCTGAACAAGTCGAAGTCGTCCGTTCAGAACGATGTAGATTGCATCGCTCTCATCCCCCTGATGGTAAATTACTTGTCCGGCATTGACCTGCACCCATTCCAGTGCAAAATCTATATGAAGTATGAGTCTAGGCAAAAGACTTGTGAGACGTTTCGCCATGGTGAGAAGAACAACAGGATATTTTTCCACTATTCTTTCCAGAGATGAGCGGGGGAGAAAGCCAACGTAGACATCCGTCTTTGCCACAACGTCTATGAATGATCTGTATGCAGAGATGGTGCCTATATAGCCAGCAATTCCACCAGGCTTGATCAGTGCCAAGCTTCTATGCCCTGGAGATTTTCGAGCTTTGCTGTCTGTAGCAATGAATCCAGAGCCAGAGCCAGATATACGAGTAGATCCATTTCTTGAGCTAGATATTGGCGCTAATGTCTCCTCGAGATGTTTGTACGATGCAGACTGGTGGCCAAATGTCTGGCCTAATACTGATGCATTGGAATTGTCCTCTGCTGGCACACTCACATCCAAAAAACCATCAATAACATAGTATAACCCAGGGTTTCTCTCACCTTGCTCGACAAGAACGGAACCTTTCGGGAAATAGACAATTTCAATCTCATCCTTTAGCTCATGTGCCAGACTCTGTGTGCTCGGAAACCCACCAACGCTAGTGCCGCCAGATGTCATTGATTCGTTGTCACCGTCGATAGATCCGTCATAGGGGTCTATGAATCCAAAGGCATTGTTACTGAAAACAGCTTTCTGTCTCTTCTGATCATAAGAAACTAATCTCGGAGAAGCCTCCACGGAATCGGACATTTTTAAGGCGTTTTTCGTATTTGTTAACCCTATAGCCTTGAAAATACACTCAAGGATAGAACTTCGGAACATCCCATCTTCATCAACAGACTCCTGGCGATGCATCATATTGCGCGGATTCAACGGCGGATCGAATGGTCTAAAAGAGCGCTGCCCTAGAGGATTATGTACGTCATGATCCCAAACTTCGGGGCCATGAGACCTCATGCCTACCCTTCGGCCTCCCGTGCGGGACATTTGAATATTAGTTAGAAGGTCGCCAGGGCTAGGCGTGACACCTGTATCGCCTTGTGGTGCTGGTGGCTCAAATGTACTTTTGGTAATAGGCGGGGAGGCTTTGGAAGTGAAAGCATGCAACGTAGCTTCCTTTCGAAGACTAGTACTAGATCTTCTTCTCCGGCCTTGCCCAGCATTGTGCAGAGCGATACCTTTGCTTCCGTCTTCACTGTCCTTACCAATTCTTTCCCGCTCTCTTATGAACTTTTCCTTTAATCTTTCTAGAGCAGATCCGCGAAGGAAATCGGGCAAGTCATAAGTTGTGTACTTATTCATGTGCTTCTCTGTGCGTAAAACTTCACTTGTCAATCCAAGGTATGAGTGCCCTGTTGAGAGTGTAACTCTTTGCAATCTAGTCAAAATGACCTGCACAATATGCGCAGTGGCCTTCGGGTAGACTCTAGTAAGGCGCCGAAAGGCACTGGCGGGTATTATAGCAATTGTTGTATCGACAGTAGCCCTAGCAACGATATCTGGATGTACAGAATTCGTGTGCATTCGTCGAGGTTTTGGTCGTTGTGCCTTAGGGGCTTCTGGATCAGGCACATCTAATGAGAGCGGAGGAACTCTATGCAGAAGGCCGCTTGTGTTTGTGCTTGCCATCGTTGATGACCGGCGATGACTGATAGTGGGGTTTTCATCTGGGCTAGGAATGCCGTAGATCGGACTGGCTGGGATTGACGGAGGAGTTTCTTGCCCGCGGTCAAGACCTAAGGCAGAGCTAGATAGGAAGTGCTGGTTGTAACCTGCGCTTACAGTTCCTGACTCAGGATAATCGTCTTCATTGTGCCTCAATTTTACATCTTCTGTAAATAATGACAAAATCGAGAAGAGCGATGACATGGGGGCTCCATTCTTAACTTCCGTAAGAAGCTGATAGCCCTGGTGTCCACCACCGCGACCTTGGCCATCCTCACTATCTGAAGAGTCATCTTGCTCATGCACTCGATCAGATCCTGGATTACCACGCTTCCTAGAAGATTTCACAAAGATTTCTACCAAGCCATCCACAACCAAACAGAAACCCTTTTCATCCTCTAAATTCAATGTTTCTCCCGCAATAAGTTTTCTTGTCTGCATTGTACGGGTGAGTTCATGGAATACCGGTCTCTCCAGGTACCCAAAGACCTTGATCGCGCTCAGAAACTCGTCCAAATAGTTGGAAAATCCAGATTTTGCACCTTCCTCTTGTGTATCCGGATACAACTCTATTTGCGGTTCTTTTCGCTGTGGCTCCGGGGGGAGCCTGGTATACATATTGAGGAATCTATACCGTACGAACCAGCTTGCGGTCGAGACGAAGGCCACCATGATCAACATCCTAGTCACATATTAGTTTCAACTCGCCTAGCAATAGTAATACTCACAAAGTAGTTGCATTCATCGTAAAAGTCAAGCTTGTTGAAAAGAAAGTAAAGAGAAAGGTGGGCATAGTGATGGTTGAAAATGTTATGAGCCAGTATAGAACTCCTGGGAGGGCAAATATCAAGAACATAATTGCTCTGCCGAAAAGTCCAGCCCAGGATCTTGACTGGGTCCCAGTTTGTGCAGCAGTCACTTCCAATGCCATAGCAGCTGAAGAAGCGTTCAGGCCACCGGCCAGTTTTGAGACGGAAGACATTGTCTCCGAAGCTGACATCTTAAGACCTTGGATAGCTGCCGATGTACTTTGTTGTAGGGCTGACCGTTCAATTATCGTTCAATTGCTATTTAGTTTCCAAGCTCCATGTCCTATCAACATGATTATAATAAGAGTCTTTTCTGTATCATGGCTGTATAATATCTGGTAGGAGCTGGAAGACAGCCTCGATGACTCTCGGTCCCCTGGTCATGGAATGAAGGACTGCTTGCAACCACGTAGGCAATATATCTGGGCTTAAGCTCGGTTTGGCTTGGAGCTCCTTCGGGTCGGTTACATAATTATGCGAATCGCCCCTCCAACACGTGATACAATTTTTGAACCTCCCCGCTAAATTCTAATAAGTGTTTGTGACTCTTGAGAGTTAGAGACTAGAACTCCACGCGCAACCCTTCAGAGTACTATATCTCCAAGTCTATTCGGCAGAAAATATTATACCCAACACATTCCGCAGCAAGGAAGCGCAACTACATACCATAAACTCATCAGGCGCGCCGCGCACCCAGGCCACAATATGTCGTTGACAAATTGCCGCTTCTACGAGGAGAAGTTTCCAGAGATTGATAGCTTTGTGATGGTGAACGTGAAACAGGTTAGAGAGCTTCTTTATATGCAAAAATTTGTGGGACCTTGTACTAAATACAGATCAGATCGCGGAAATGGGAGCCTATGTCAAATTACTTGAATATGACAACATTGATGGCATGATCTTGCTATCCGAACTGTCGAGACGTCGTATCAGAAGTATTCAAAAGCTCATTCGAGTTGGACGGAATGAGGTTGTTGTGGTTCTCAGAGTGGACAAGGAAAAGGGTATGTGCAAACGGATTAATGAACATGTGTGTTGGTGCTGACCGTGGCGGAATCACAGGATATATCGATCTTTCGAAGCGTCGTGTATCACCCGAAGACATTGTCAAGTGTGAGGAGAAATATAACAAGAGCAAAATGGTGCACTCGATTATGCGCCATGTGGCAGAAAAGACTTCACACCCAATCGAAGACTTATACGAGCGCATTGGCTGGCCGCTAAACAAGAAATACGGGCACGCAGTCGATGCTTTTAAGCTCTCGATAACGTAGGATGTGCCCAATGAACTTACCGAATTCCCACTGATATTTACCAGAAACCCCGATGTTTGGCAAGAGGTCACCTTCCCCAGCGACGCTGTCGCAGAGGAGCTCAAGTCATATATCGGAAAGCGACTAACACCTCAGCCTACAAAAGTCCGTGCCGATGTTGAGGTTACATGCTTTGGATATGAAGGAATCGATGCCGTTAAGGAGGCACTTCGAACCGCTGAAGCAAAGAACACCCCCGATAACCAAGTCAAAGTAAAGCTTGTCTCACCACCTCTGTACGTCCTCACAAGTACGTGTTTGGATAAATCCGTGGGCATCAAGACTCTAGAGGAAGCTATCGTTGATATCCGGAAAAACATTGAGAATGCAAACGGAAATTGCGTGGTAAAGATGGAGCCAAAGGCGGTCACCGAGAACGATGATGCCGAGTTGCAAGCCCTAATGGAGAAGCGTGAGAGAGAGAACGCAGAAGTTAGCGGAGATGAGAGCATGAGTGAAAGTGATGAGAACGCTGTGGAAGTCATGTAAGAGCGTTGGGGAGATTTAAAAGCGTAGAATGAATAGTTGCATTGCGGGGCGCAAAAGGGGGATAACGTAGCCTTTAAGAGAAACTAAATCTCTGAGCAATCAACGAATTCATATAAAATATTATTGCTATGAGGATTTCGTGGTGCTTGGATTAGTTGCAAGGCTGCTGTTGCTGAGGTCGCAGGATAAGGCTGAAAGCTTGGCAAAAGCTATCAACGACTTGAGATTAATTTACGCAGGCGAGTTCCTCACCAAAGCTAACATTTGATAATTACTGCGATGGCAGCGAAGCATATATTCTCTAGGCTGGGAAGCCGTATAGCGAGCACGCCTGCAATTGCGAAATTAAAAAGTCTTTCTTACGGATCCTTCATACTTATGAGCTGGGTCCCAGCTGGGATATTCTTCAACATGCACATTGCTCAGATTCAAATCATCAACGGAGAATCTATGTACCCGTATCTAAACGCAGACTACAACGAAAACCTGAATGCAACGACTTGCTGCTTAACGTACAAATGGAAACCTAGCAAAAACCTAGAGCGAGGGATGCTTATTACGTTTTGGTAGGTATCCTATATCTAGAATCGGTTCATAGTTTAACAAGAGCTTCGCAGGAGTCCAATCAACCAGGACAAGATGGCCATCAAAAGAGTTATTGGATTGGAAGGCGATACGGTCTATACTCGAGCCCCATATCCATATCCAACTGCGGTTGTTCCAAAGAATCATGTTTGGGTGGAAGGAGATAACATGGACCAGAATAAGACTCTTGATAGCAATACTTATGGTCCTATAGCGCTACCCCTTATAACAGGGAAGATCACACATCTGCTATCACGAAAGAATTTTGGCCCAATACCATGGTGGGAATTCAAAGGGAGGACGAGGATCATCCAGGGTCGGAAAGAGGATGCACCACAATTCGATTGAAATGGGCAAAGCATCGGTTGGAAATCAATGGAGAAGCATATTGCCTAGATCGGGAAGTCAATTTACTCATGAAAATCCTACAAAGATTTTGAGGGCATTGTCTCTGGATATACAGCTGCCTAAGTCAAGCTAGACTTGATAAGCTGGGAGAAAAGTGTCGACATGAATGAAAATACTAAGGGGGACAACATCGCCCGGGGTGAGAGTAAAGTTATGAGGTTCTATGCATTTTATTGTATGATAGTTCCTATAATAGTGAAAGATTCATAAACCGAGCCGCCTCGTTTGGCTCCAATTAGAAGTTTCGAAGATCCTTACTATTTAGATAGATAGAAAAAAAAATTAACTTAATCCACCATTTATTTAAAAAAAAATTGTATCTTACAGGCAGATCTCCTAAAATACTGCTTTCATTATAGTTGATAATCACGTGCCTGAACAACAAGGCTGATCAAATTGATGTTTCTTCTTGGCAACCTTGAATCTTATCGAAATTATTTTGCTACAAACAATCCGACCATATTCTTGACCACGGTGTTGTGTCATTGTTTCAACATTTGCAAAAGTACCCAAGCTTTAGAAAAAGCTTTCATTGGGATTGAGGGAGGGCCATGTCCCTGACCTCTCGCGTTGCCAATTTGTTCTTCTCTGGATCAACAAACTCATCACGCGAAGATCGTAACGATTTGATAGATAATGGACTGCCAGGAGGGAACCAGTCTTTCACAAGTGTTGGAATGGGAACAGAACTGGTCGGTTCGAAAACCATGGCACCGCAAGCGCTTGAGGAGGAGGGGCGGCCTCCTTATTTACATGTAGGTTGAGTGGTAGACCGAAACGGAAGACAAATGCTGAATAATTGTAGTCAATGATTGCTGGAGGTCTTGGTGGGACGACAGGAGACTTGTTAATGCACTCTCTGGATACTGTAAAAACTCGTCAACAGGGTGACCCGCACATTCCGCCTAGATATTCGACAATGTCCTCTTCTTATGCTACAATATTCCGACAGGAGGGGCTTCGTCGTGGGTTATATGGAGGATGGGTCCCGGCTATGCTTGGTTCTTTTCCTGGAACTGTTATATTTTTTGGAACATATGAGTATAGCAAGAGGCATATGATAGATTTTGGTGTCAGGCCGCAACTTGCGTACCTTACAAGTGGTATGTCTTGTTAATGGGTTTCTGGGGCTAGGCATACTAATGAGGCTCTAGGGTTTCTTGCCGATTTTGCTGCATCTTTTCTATATGTTCCATCAGAAGTACTGAAGACACGACTGCAACTCCAGGGTAGACATAACAATCCATTTTTCAAATCTGGTTATAATTATAAAGGGACGGCTCATGCGGCGCGAACGATTATAAAACAAGAAGGTTTCTCAGCTCTCTTCTATGGATACAAAGCCACCATCTTCCGAGACCTCCCCTTTTCGGCATTACAGTTCACTTTCTATGAGCAAGGACAAACTTGGTCACGGCAATGGATGGGAAGTCGAGATATCGGACTACCTCTGGAGCTCTTTACAGGGGCGGCTGCTGGCGGTCTCGCTGGGGTAATTACATGTCCTCTGGATGTTGTGAAAACTAGGATTCAGACACAAATCAATCCTTCGTCACAGACACCAGCACCGCATGTTCAATCCAAGCCCAAAGGAAACCCGACAGTAAAAACTCAGATCCGATCAATATCTACTTCCTCACCCTCCACACATACACCCCGACCCGGCTCGGTCAATCTCGACACCTCATCCGTTGTCACTGGTTTGAAACTCCTCTATAAAACTGAAGGAGTGGCCGGCTGGTTTCGTGGCGTAGGTCCTAGGTTTGTCTGGACAAGCGTGCAGAGCGGATGCATGCTGTTCCTGTACCAAAATATTTTGCGCCAACTAGAAGTGCACTACAGCTCTGACAATGAGGTGGATTCTGTTGTGTAAATTATGATATTCATGGAGGGGGTTGGATGGGGTTACGGATCACATTTTGTAGGCATAGCTGTACATTTAGAAAGCATTGGGTGGCGTTCAGATATGCATAACATACTCCCTGTTGTATATGGATCATAGAAAATAGATCTTCACTTTCTCAAGCTTAGGACTGAGTGGTTTTCAAGTCCGATTCTGGTTTCGGGTTTCTCAAGCTTACCCTCCCATCAATCACCCACAACTCTATCAAAGCCTGGCATATCGGTGGAATTTTCGCAAAGTCCAATTCACTGATGACTAGCGTTACTCAACATGATTTGATGCCTAATTCCTAACAGCTTGCATCACAGCGGAGTTTGTTGGTTAAGATATTGGTTATGCGGCTGTGGCGTCGTGGCGCTTCGTGAATTGCAACAAGGATGAGTGTAAGATCATATGCAAAGCTGCGGTCCTGTTCGCACATACAGTTGGTATCAAGTTGGTTCTGAGTGGGGTTGTGTTGGTAAAGTGAAAATATATCTTTATGTGACCGAAATGCCTATTTATAGGATGCGGTGAGTAGAAACGACATTAGCTGCCTAAATATCTATATCAATGGAAGGCTGAGCCAGCATCTATTTACACATACTTTTAGACCCCAAGTTCTCGCTCCAGTTTGTTGTAGATGGACTTTGGCAAAGGAGTGAGAGCGTTGTTGGTTGATTACATTATGCTTGGGTCAAGCATTCTACTGCGCTTTTGTACTAATTCTCTTTGTTAGCATAGTTGTAGGAGATAGCTCACTTTACTCGAGATCTATAGTATACACCGTTGCTTTTATTACTGTTGTTTCTTTGTTCGTTCCCCTTAAACTAAGTGGAGGCACTTAATATAAGCAACTAAAAGTGGTAACGTTGCTGTATAATTGTTAATAATAAAGTTATAATTTGAGTCTAGATGTTTAGTAATTACTCTTTGTTTATTTCACCTGTGTAATTGTACTTCTCGTAAAGAGGACTCATGTAGAAGGTTTCTGAAAAATAGTATAATCTCTTTCATGATCACATAGTATAGTACAATCTGCTACTTTTTCCTACCCCCCAAAGGAGGAAACTGGTGATATACAATAACTAGCAAACCTCTAAATCGTTCGCCTGTTCATATTTCCAGGCTCTGTTAGTACCTTCTCAGTTTACTTATTTTCTTTCAGAACACCCTAGAACTAGCGCCAAAATATGAAGTGGGGTTCAGTGGTTAGATGCTTCTCTTTTATAAGAAAATGGCCCCTGTGAGGGCTCAACGTCCTCAGAACGCAACCCCTTGGCGTGGCGTTCGGACTCAACGTCCGACGCACCTTCCTTTAGCAGGAGTAGAACTTAGGTATAAGGCCTTCAAGTCCTTAGTAGAAGAGAATCAGACACTTGCTACTTTGAAAGACTTCACGTTGATGTGAGGCCTGATAGCCCCTAAAGACGATTAAGGGGCCTTTGTAAATTAAATAACACGTGTTATTTAACATAGAGGTTAAATTAGGCTAACTCTACAATTTTCTCGCTTTTTTCTATTAGTTCTCTACCAAGTGACGTGAATGATACGACTGGACAATTGAAGGAGAGGTCGCCTAGAGGGATAGTATTACTTAGATTAGTGTTATGGAAGGAGGACCCTTGGCACCGCTTAGTCACCCATCCTTCTGTACTTAGAGCCTCTCAGGGCACTTAGCTTACTCTTCAGACTTCACACTTGCAATACATGAAATACCCTATTTCACTTCGTAGGCACCATCCTATTGTGTGATACCAGGGCCATGACAT
>Ga0247734_1000345_pt1 | contig 41208 bp, 32 predicted proteins | sample UWRJL103311B2_FD_180933 | JGI IMG/M metagenome (GOLD analysis project Ga0247734, IMG submission 180933) | Plant litter microbial communities from Arlington Agricultural Research Station in Wisconsin, United States - UWRJ-L103-311B-2 | ecosystem: Environmental > Terrestrial > Plant litter >...
AGAGGGGGGGAGAGAGGGGAGGGGGGTTTCGTTTCGTTATTATGATGTAAAAAGTAAAAGGTATATATATATATATAGAATCCAACATACAAAATATCCTAGCTTTTCTTTTCTGGGGGGGGTTTTTTTATTTATTTATATAGGTAGTCACCTAGTTTTAGGGGATTTGTTGTTGCTTGAATATAACCTTTTTTCCTTCTAAGGCTGGTGATTAGCTCTTTGGGGGTCTTTGAGGGTAATATATCTATGTATTATGTATTCACGCTAGTGTTTAGAGTCTGGAGGCATGGCTAGCACTTGTATCATAAATCATAAAAAGAGGGAGTGGATTCCTTACTTACCTAAGGTAGGCAATAGTAAGTGGCTATAATTTGGGGTGGTTTTGGAGGGGAAATTCTTAACACTAGTTATCGATACAGCTGTAGCACAGACCATATGAGAAATTAAAACTCAGGCTTGGCAATGCGCTCGCCAATACCATGGTTGCACTTCGTCCACCTTACTTACCTTACCCCTTCCAACACGCGCTTGCTTCGTATTCTTTCTGTGGCTTGCAACACGAGAGGCTGTGGCTGCAAAGAAATATCCAATTCCTTGTTTGGTACGGAGTAGTCCAACCAGAGATGGAGCCGCGTAGCCCACCTTGGTCAAACGAATGTGGGATTGCGGTGAGGTCTTGCTGTCTCCTGTATGTAAACTTCTAAGTCGCGACAATCCCGTACAAAAGTCAAAGGCTTGATAAGTAAACCGTATCATACCTGCTAAAGCTATTCCGCTCCTCCTAGAACAAGGCTCCCTCCTCGACATTGACCTCGTTGTGTAACTGCCTTGGCTGACTTGTCTCGCACGACGCGAACCATGGCGGCGCCTGTCAAACGGTCCTCCCAGTTCCATGTGCTTCGGATCCTGTTCGGCCTACGGGCCACTGCTGTCCTGACTCTTATCGCTGCCTTTAGCATCTTGATCTACGTATTCGCCAAGTTCAATCAATTTCACGCCCTTGGGTTCCCTGTGGTAAGAATGAACTACGGTTTCCTTTTCATGCTAGGTTGACCGGCAGCAGTTTCTCACTCCCCCCTATTATTTGCCTCTAGGTTTCGTTGCATGTGCATTTGCTCGTGGTGGAGTGATCTTAGGGGTTTTGTTCTCTTCATTATCATTGCTTCTCCAAGCAAAATGTTTAAAAGGAAGTAAAGTTTCCCTAGCTAACCAAAGACTTTAGGTCGTTGTTTTGCTGTTGTGGGACATTTCAAGAATGATCCGAACCAACTATCTCCTGTCCCATAAGCTGAGCAAAGGCAAAGTCATATGTTATGTTTTCGTCGAGACCATTATGTTTAGCTTGGCGATAATTGGCAGCTTGGGAGCCCTTTACTTATTTGGTTCCCCCCAGAGCTGCGAAACAGCCACCGGTTCTTGCTATACTTACGAGAGATCTCCTGAGGATGAATGGCAATGGAGCTTCGTCCGTGTGATGGCCGTGACTGCGTATGTTATCCTATGGACTCGCCCCTACTTACCATAAGCTAACCTTTTCCCATTAGGGGCATTCACTTCTTGATATGGATTATGAGTGTGGTCCATTGCGTTCTGGTAGTGAAGGCGAGAAGTTCAGAGGCATCAGCAGTGCAGGTAGTGTAATTAGCTGAATAGAGCTTTCACGAAACAACATATGGAATTCCTTGTGATGTATGAAGTAGATCGAGTTCAAGCCAATCTTATCACTAGATCGCAAGACCTGAACCAGTCCATTATATTGCACGTTTTCAAAGTAGAACGAACCGAGGAAGGGTTTGTAGGTCAGAATTCAACTTGTTGAGAGAACACTAATCCTGCAAAGATCAGGTTTATCAGAATACATTTTCTCTCCACCTCCCTTGTATTCAGGTTGGAGAACGGGCTGGGCTCTGAAATCCCAACTTGTATGCAAATGTTGCTCATGCGAAAATAATTCCGATGTATCAAGAGAGGATATTAAATATCATCACACGCTTTCCCCAAGGAACACGAACAAAACGCTTCCCTGATTCCCCCTCCTTCCTAACTTTGTAATATTCCGCTTGGAAGTGTATAGTCAGTCAATACTCAGCATAATTAAAGTCCTGTTCTCTATTAACATTCCAGCCCGGTAAAGTACGCTCTTATATGGTATAGAGGGGCCGATTCGAAGGAAAATTGATCATGCGATTGGATTTCTGATGTCTTAATTCAATAATTGGCTGATCTTCGTGACTTAAGGGGGAAGGAACTATTGTAGTATGGACTAACTCCTTTAGTGCTAAACTGACCGGAGTCCGTTCATGGCATAGTTCTTCAGCTTGGGATCTGCATATCTATATCTTTCTGTCTAACCCATCCCGAGATACTTATAGTATGAGAATATGGTATTGTGTTATGCATAAAGATGAATCTGAGTGCACTGAGGTTGCGAGATTGCTCTGACGAAACGACATTCCGCTTCCAGTTGATTGTGATTTTGGTGGTAAGCTCTCGCTCATAATCCCATTCACCCATTGATTCTGTGATAGCCGGTGAGCTGACTTAGTCATTGTAAGCAATCTGGAACTATCAAAGATTTTTGGGATCTGCTTATCTTATTAATTTAAATTTATTGTACCTGGTAAATGACAATTCCGTGAACCGGACCCATGTGACAACTACACTTACACTACGTGCTTAAAGGAGAGATAAGGAGGATCCGTTTCCTCGAAAGTCCCGTGGTCTAGCCTCTGAAACATATCACTAATAACTATGTAGTATAAGCTCAAGTTGAATTTGTGTTGAGTCGTTCGAATTGGGCTCGGCACTGAGCTTCCGTTCGCTCAATTGGGAAAATCGCGGTGACGGAGGCAACCACTCCTTATCTACATCACGACGGATTTCCAATTGCTTCACTTGGAAGCTTACCTCTAATGCTATGTTTCAGATGGGTTTATAGAGCGGCAGATTTGTGCCTCATGCAAGGTGATAGCAAAAAGCCAATTCTGAAGTATTTAGGGGTTGCTTGTTTAGCTCCCTGGTTATACTTGAAATAATCTAACATATGTGCCTGTCGATTCCATAGAAATAACGGGAAACACTGTTGGTTTGAATTCACGGCCTTTCGTCTGTCAAACTGTATGAAATAGTAAAAACGGCCAAGCTACAGTGTAGCCAAACATGTGGAATCATTCGTGTAACCACGAAGGGTTAATAACCTTCGCTCGCACGCCCACGCACATCATGATGTTTAACGCACTTTTACCGCAGCATTCAGCCAGAACACTGTTTCAGTCTCCCCCCAAACGGCGGCTAGGGGCGCTTAAAATGCATACATTAAATTTCCAATATCAATTGCATCGGTAGCGCTCGTATCACTCACTTTTCTCCATCTCGCAAAATATCACTTATTCCAATAAGCCTGCAGAACAATTAAAGCGGGATGAGTCCGGGTTGATAGGAGGATGTGAATTTGGATGCTTTGGGAAGGACGGAGTGTGCAGTTCCCTTAGATGTGCAACAAAGCTTTTGGAGGCTGTCTAGCTCAGGGAATGTGAGATGGGGATTGGTTCGGGGTTGGAGGAGGCTCGATGAGGGTTTTTGGAAGGAGGTAAGCTCAGCTTCCGTGCGACTTGCAACAGAATCTTCAATGTCGTTCGTCTTAATATTTGCTTCACGTATGCTATCGCGATCTTCATAAGCATAGACTTGATTTGTGGGTATAGCCAGGTTAAAAGGCTGGACTATAGAGCAATGCGCTGCGGAGCTGATGGTACTCGCAATCATCGACGATCCACGCCGCTCTCTTGCATGAGTTGACGAATCTCGGAATACCAAGAGCCCAACAAGAAGTCTAGACTCTCTCAGAGAGTACAATTGCACGTCCTTTTAACATACTGAGACGAGTGGAGCTAAAATTCGTACGTTGCTGGAGCTATAATATAGGTTTTACATACCTATAAAATAACGCTCTTACTCCCAGTACTGTTAATAATCACGCATAAGAGTTTGCTTCAGACGGAGCAATACCTTGATATATCATGAGGGGGTCCTAGCCATGCAAGACTCATATATCTGAAGTATATTGCAACCAAATAGCGCAGCTTCAATTAGTCCCCGCACAGGTCTTCCAGGAGGCTAATCATTTTCTTTTGAAGCTTGATCAGCTCCAATTCCTCAATGAGTCCTGTCCCGTCATTTGAAACCTGAGAAGCTTTCTCATCACTCCCATCCTTGTTGGCCACTCTCACAAGCTCAACCTTGGTTCCAAAGAACGGAACACCGAGGCTCTTTAGCTTTGCTGAAAACTCCTTCGTCATCTGAGTTTGAGCACGGTACACTTTCAGGTCGAATGTTTGAAGCTCGATGGCCAATTCTTCTGGACTGGTGTTGGAAGCGCCGGTCGCAACCGCTCCACCTACTAATTTTCTGGGTTACATCAATAAACAAAGCTCAATAAGTTAATGAGAGATGACTTACAAGACATCGTCTAGCTTCTTCTGCCCTTCTTTCCTTGCCTTCTGTCGTTCGATCAGATCCTGACGACCATTCCACCACTGTTGCTCATGCTCATGCTGGGACTTGATCATCTAAATGAAGTAAGCTCTTTTCAATAACTAAAATAAAAAAGAAGATAACTTACACGTCGGATGTCGTGAAGAATACTCTCCTGCTTAGCAACAGTTCTCATGACACATTTCAATCCGGAGGACCAGTCAATAATGGTAGCAGGATCGATGAGACGGACTTTTGGAGCATCAACTGGAGTAGAAGACCGAGGTATGGGGTAGATTTGAGGTGGGTATTGCCATTGTTGTGGTGGTTGTTGAGCTACATATGGAGGTGGTTGTTGAAACTGCTGATTTTGTGGGGCTGGTTGACTTTGCAGGATCGGTGGAATTGATTGACTTGATACGGTTTGCTGAGTCTGTTGCTTCTGAGGAGCAAAACCTGCCAGTGTGGCTAGAATAGTGGCTAGATCCGGGGTTGGAGAGTCGTTCGAAGCCATTTCTGATGGTAATCTCTAAAACGTGAGGGCTAGTCTCGAGTCTCGAGCAACGACCTCAATATTCATCAACTATGGCCACATTAGATACTAAACTTATTAAGAAGAGGCTAATAAGACTTCGAGTCCTAGAAATAATCTATATTTCACCAACATACTCCTGGCTGTAGATCGTAGTTGACCCAAATCGGGGTTCTAGCACGATTCTTACCAGCAATGCTGGAGACCAACATGAAAACTGAAAAAGCAAAATGGATATTAGATAAAAGCTTATGAAAGATATCCGGTTTCAAATATGTAAAACCGACTCATCGATTAGAAAGGTATATGGAAGGATGGAAGGATGGAAGGATGGAAGGCTAGGAGGCTCTGGAGGAGGCTGAAGCAGAGCGGATAATTCCCGCCGCTAAGGATTTCACGAATCATCAATCTCTAAAAAATCGCCTGATGAGCACCAAATGTACATCCTGGTTCATTGCAACTTCTCCTTTTACTATTCTCATCTAATTATCTGGTAACCGCCACAATGTCTCGATCAGCGGCAGATGCCACGCGATTTACGTCCACCACACCACATGCCTCAGCGAAGCCGCCCCTATCCTTTCGGCCAAATATCCAATCGAGTTCACCAACACCGAAGAAGTCAGGTCCAGCTGGCGAGACACCTTTGGAGAAGGTAAAGCGGTTAAGGGCTGCTGCCAATGCGGCGCGAGAAGCTCAGGTTACGACGGTGGATAGGTTAATTTTGAGGGGCAGAGTATGGGCCGATAGACTACATCGAATCACAACACTTGGGCTGATTGGACTTACTGGTATGAACTCTACTCACTCTCTCGATGCCCAATATGATTGAAACTCATTACTGTCTAGTCGCTGCTGGTGGTGTTACAATATATGCCGTCGGAGACATGATGATATACAACCGGAGCAAGCGTGCTCAATACTTTGCGCAAAAGAGAGCATTGGAGGATACTGCAGTCGCCGAAGCCAGGGCCGCAATACAAGCTGGGGTGGCAGATCAACGACAGATCGACTATATAGCCCTGCGGGATGCCGAGGACGAGCGAATTGCTTCGTTTTTGAACAAGAAGAAGGAGAAGAAGGGATTTTTCAAATCGACGAAGGAATTCTTAAATGATTTCCTATTCTTGGGATTAAAGAAACAGGAGTACGATGAGCCTATTGAGAAATTTGTGCGGAAATCGAGTACAGAGGAGGGTGATTCAACTGATCGGGGTGGCGAAATAATGAAGGCATTCGAAAACAAGCAGAGTGGAGTCTCGGAGCAAGCAAAGAAAGCTTTTGCAACTGAAAAAGAAAGGCAGATAAATGGTGGGCCATTGGATAGGCTGGGCACATCTGAAGTATCTGGAGACAAGCCGCCGAAATCTGGAGGATGGACATCTTTCATGACGAGAAACTGAAAAAATATGTATGCTTTGGGTGAGAAGATTGTATCATATGTCAATATAGCATTAAGCGGGGGTATATGTATATAATGCCTTTGTACGATGATTTTCTATCCTCACTTCAACAGTGTACTCTGTTATCCCATTTCAGTCGTATCTGTTTCAAAACCGATCGCTCTCATATATTCCTTGAAAGATAGGATGAAACAACTGTTCGCTCAAATACTGTAAGGGAAGCTCCACTATATACTGAGTAGAAAGATGGAACAGGCTGACAGCTATCTGTTCATATCACTTATATCCTTGGTAACTACTCGGATTATTCCTTAAAGCTCCCCAAAAGCATTGTATTTTGAGATGTTATTCTCTTAGCTTTTAGCTTTTCAGATGGCGCTGTACGTTCATGCTATAACAATTAAAACATGAACTGAACAATCGTGGGCAATCTTAGATAATAAGTTTATAATCTGTGTTTAGAAACTTATAGGTCGCCCGATCTAGTCCTTGGCTATATTGATCGGCTGTGCCAGATATTGTTACATGTCGTTTCATAATATTATATAAAGGAATCTATAGGCATACCAAACTGCTTTTATCTGTTTTCTTCAAAGTAGATATGGTACTTTTCAGTTTCAAAAACGTTTGTTGGAATTCAGATGTAACACTCTCCTTGGCATTTTGTAGCCTTGTCAGCCTTGCAGCTCAATAGCCTGAGAACTTCATTCAACATGTCAAGACCTTGAGTTGAATAGTGTAGCAACCATTGATAAATAGCATAGGAGATCTCGGATGCTATATTCAATCTATCAATTGACACACGAATCCCAGCTTTCCTTGGAAAATTATAGTCTCGCAGGGTTCGCGGTATCGATCAACCCGCTCTGCAAACACATTGTGTGATATAGGCCACACAGAGATGGACGCAATATGTCGGAGGGAGCTATGTAGGAGGATAAGTGTCCGGAGTCGTATTGGTACGGGCGAAATTCAGAGATGCATTCGACCTTTCGGCACAACCATTCCCAGGCCTATGAAATCGAAACCAAAAAATACTAAGAAGCCGCAAGTGCCACAAAACACTGCAGGCACAGCCCGAGTTATCAAACCATATGAGTAATTAATAATCAATCCTACCATATATAAATACTAACATGAGATATAGAACAAAGCTCCCCAAACACCAACCTCAAATTTCAAAATCTGGGCAGCGAGCAACTCCAGCAACAGCACCCATGAAGGAAATTCGTACAAAAGATGCAGCTCCAAAACCACCACCTAAAACTCCCGTCAATCCACTGCTAGATTCCAACCGCCGGATTCCTTTACTCGGTGCTGGCATCATGGTCTTCTGCATAGCAGGATATATAGGTTACTTTGCAACTGCTCTCTCGAAAACACCCTCCGCAGCGCCATCGGTGCCTTCTGCTCAAGCAGATGTTTCCGTTCGCTATGACAAGATAGCGCGAAAGTTTGACACATCTGTTGACTTTACGGAAATAAGTATGGGCATGCCTAAAAAGCGAAGAGAATTGGTCTCGGACGCCCACGGCGATGTACTCGAGGTATCGGTAGGGACAGGCAGGAATTTAGAATTCTTCGATTGGGATTTTGAGGGTCACAACGGGGTAGGGGAGCCAATGAAGGGAGGAGGGGTCAAGAGAGGGAGTGTAAGGAGTCTCACGGCTATCGATATAAGCAAGGAAATGGTGGAGGTAGCGAAAGAAAAGTTCGATAGAAGATATCCTGGCATGCCGAAGCCAAGATGGGTGGTGGGAGATGCAAGTCGCGAGATACCTCCTCCGCCCCAACACTTGAGTGCTAGCAGCCCGAATATGGCGGCCCAAAAGTACGATACTATCGTCCAAACCATGGGATTATGCAGTGTGAGTGATCCGGTAGCTTTATTACAAAACCTAGGAAATCATGTGAAAGAGGACGAGGGCAGAATTTTGTTGCTTGAGCATGGCCGTGGGAGTTGGAGTTGGGTCAACTATCTCTTGGATAAAACCGCAATTGGACACGCCTTAGAGCATGGCTGTTGGTGGAATAGAGACATTCAAGCCATCATCAAAGAGAGTGGTTTAGAGGTCGTAAAAACCGAGACTTGGCATGCTGGCACGACATGGCGTATTGAGCTTAAGAAGCCAAAGCAGCTGGGCACGGAAAAACTTGTACAAAAGGAAGCCGATGCTCGTCACGCAAAGGACGAGAAGAAAGGTTGGGGCTTATGGTGATGGCGATTTTATGAATCTAAAAATGTATATTTTGCTACGGACCACCTCAACACAAAAATTCCGTCCGATATGCAACAAAGCCTTCGCCATGTCCCAAGCTCCAACGTTGGAAACCATACGTTGGTGGATTGCTCGAGATGTGGAGTCCAGGACGGAAGAATACAACCTCATTTTCCCGAAAAAAGGGTAGTAGGGTCACATGATTCGCTTCCCATTCTTCGGGACACCGGTGGCTGAATCTGTCCAACATTCGTTCCCTTGCACTTGCACTCTCGAAAAACTGCCCAAGTATCGTCTTGTCAATGCTTATTTGTCACACAACACAGGACACCACCCTGTAAGTCTACAGGTTGTCTGGGGAAAAAAAAGTTCAAGAATTGTCTTTCACTCTGTATCATAATACGTCGATTCGTCACTTGTATAATATTCAATAGTTTACTTCTGTTATTTTTTCTTCTTCATTTTTGAGTCTTATAGGTGGCAGTAGCTTAAGCTCTTTTATTGCATCCAAGTCACTGAGGCTACCTCAGATGTTTACACTTTATCATTATGTGTTTAGTCCATACTTTGCGTCATCCTAACCCACAGTTACCTCCAACGCCATCCTCAAATGCAAACGCTAGAAACTAAAAAGAAAAGAAAAGTCTTCTTTTATGAGCAATAAGCACTGCTCCGCATCACATCACCTCATCACGCGATCATCAACCCTCCCTACGAACTCAACAAATCTTTCACACTCATTCCCCTCCCGCCACTATGATTCCCATAACCCCTCCGATCGGTGTTCAGCATCAACAACGCCGCCGTCGCCTCGTGGTCCAAATCTCTATCGCGCTGCGGGCCCAACGCCGGACTAGTCAGCGCTGACCCAGGCCGCGAGATTCTTGTATAATCATATGCGCCTGGAACGAGGGCCGGTGATGTCGTGAGGGAGGAGGTGAAGCTATATCGGCGCGGGTCGGTTGATACCGACGAACACGAGCTCTGGCGTGTCTTTGGATTTTGGGGCTGCAGCGCAGGTGAGAGGGAGGGGAGGAGGGAACGCGGCGTGATAGCAGTTTGAAGAGGCGGTGATGGCGGCGATGGGAGTGATGGCGGTGCTTCTTCTTCTGCGCCTTCCATTTCGACGTCCGAGTCCGAGTCTTCGCCATGGCTTTGGGTCTGGCGGCGTGTGTACGATCCAGCTTTAGCAGCCGGTGGAAGCATGAACTCCATTTTGGTTAGGCTTGGTTTTGAGCTTGTGCGAGAGTTTTCGGTTTGCAGTTTGGTGACGCAGTCTTGGAGGTAGCGAACGTAGTCGATAGACGCCTATTCTGGTTAGTGGGGAGTGGATGGAAGAGGGAGGTATATAAACCTACTTGTAAAATAGCCAGTTTGTGCATTTCACCACTACATGCCGGTATCATGTCTTTGAGCACGCCAAATTCCTCGTTCATTTTCGATCTTCTCCTTCGCTCTATTAAACTATGTGCAGTTTTCCGAGCAATCTTCCGTCCTGCAACGCTGGTCGAAGACGGCTGCTTCTTCTTGGGCGAGGGAGCTGTTTTCCCGGATAGATCGTCGGCATCGTTCGAGATATCCGGTTCGTTCAGCACACGCGGTTTCATTTGGATAATCTTTCTTGATCTCGTCGGTGGTGGCGGTAGTGCAAACACATCTTTCGCAGGTGCTTGTGCGACTGACGATCTTCGCCGTGTCTTCACCGTTTCGCTCACCGGCCTGGACGGTGATTGTGGGGAGGTGGGTTGGTATGAGGAAGTCAGGGACGACTTGGTGGAAGCGGTCGAGGCTCTTTTTTCTGTAACGGCGGGAGGCGGAAGCTCAAAGGACATTTGGAGCGAGGTGATATGGGAGCCATCTTTGCTCTGGATCTCGGTAGAAGAAGCGGGTGTTAAAGGGCTCGTAGGCATGGCTGACGTATATATATATATACAGTGCTTGCTACGTTGAGCGTATAATGTGATATGCTCGTTGAAGGTAAGGTGCTAGCAGCTGTACTTGAACCCAAAGTGAGGTTATTCCAACTATTCGATCAACCCCGCGCAGTCTGGGCGATCTGAGGAAAAGTGACGAAGGAGGAGGACCACAGTCAAAGAGAAGGAAGAGAGGGAGATGAACTGAGCTGAGCTGAGCTGAGTGCAGAGGAAATGTGAAACGAGGAATGGTGAGGAATGGTGGGGGATGAGGGAGTGAGGAGATGAAGATGGGAATTCTTTCAACTCATATGGGAGGAGGGAGGGTTGGTTAGGTAGCCAAGTAGTAAGTAAGTAGTCGTAGTTATCGTAGTAGCTGGCAGCTCCAACACTAGAAGTAGCAGAAATGGCACATGCACATGCACATGCTCAAGGACAAGGACAAGAAGAAGAAGAAGAAGAAGAAGAAGAACCGGACCCGAACCCGAACCCGGACCTACAAGATTTCTTTTCGTCTTTTCTAGCAGCAATAGCAGCAGTCGCATCGCAACTGCTCTGAAGCTTTTTAAACGTGTCGTGTGCTCGTGTGCACGAAAGTATTGGATGGGAGCGCATACGTTGCCATTGGCCAATCAGCAGCGGGGGATGGAGAACGTGGCAGCGGATCGAGGGCGATTAAAGGTGATGCTCCCCCGGACCCGCTTTTAAGGTTTATCTCGGAGCACGTGCGGTTGATATTACATTACATTACAGCAACTACGGTATCATAAAATAAAATGAATAATAATATATTTAGTACGGCAGTTACTTCCCTTCCCGTTTAGTAAACAACTAGAACAAACAGATGTGGTTTCCATCTCTTATTATTATTATTATTATTATTATTATTATTATTAGTGTTGCTTAACTCAGCTATAATCTTCTGTAGCCAGTTTCATGCGAACTACTTCGCACTACTTCGTACTAACCGCTAGCTTAACAAATCGGAAGCGGCGACGCCTATTTACAATGCTGCTACTTACTACTTACTGTATGAGCCCCTTTTCGTAAGCGAGCCCCGGTTAAGTGGGTCTGGCTGGAGGGTTATTTCATGATTTCAAGTATGTACTGTACTGTACCCATACCCATACTGTAAGTATCGTTATCGTTCGACGTATCTGGTTCAATCTTGCAAGCATACGATCCGCTTCTAGCAAACTCTTCCACATAATATCTGGGTGTAGCATAAGGCAGGAGCAATACCTGCTTTAGCATATAAAAATGAATTCTGGTCTGTCGTTTGTATATTACTAGATAGTACCATTCCACCTACCATACCAAAAAAATTACATAGCCCACCTATCTAGGTACATAGATACTTGTGCAAAAACCCAGCCTGGCGCTTAATCATAACCTCCGCATTAGCCTGTTCATATGCTTCGAAGTGACCCCCATTGAGGAGGAGCAACTCCTTTGGTTCCAACGCCTTCGCGAATGCCTTCAGTGAGAGGTCCGCCGCCGTAAGGATATCTCTGTCCGCAACGACCATCAGCATCGGCGTGGGCGAGATATGCTCAATCATGTGGTGCGGTGCATATGCACGCATAAGCTCTATGCTGCGAAGCGTCACCTCGTTCTTCCAACACGTCGTCTCCTCCAAGCCCGCGAAAAAGGTGAAGGAATCGGGCGTGGGAAGCGCCGATTCTGAAATATGAGAGTCGGCAACTACGACGGGAATCATAGCCGCCGCACTCCCGCCAGCTCTGGCTTGCCGATCGGCTTCGAACCTGGCTTCGAGATCTGCCATGGCTCCGGGTCTGATGAGCCGACTGACTGTTGTTGGGCCATCGACGAAAGGAACCTAATTTATAGTTAGCCTTCGGATGCATTTTCATATTGAATAATTATGTGTGCAGGGAGCTTATAAATTGACGAGCTAAGGGCAAACGCAAAGTGTTGACAAAAGAAAACCCAGAAGAGTTGTGAGATTTGCACCAACCTGGGAAATAATGGCTTTGACACGCTTATCCGTAGCCGCCACAACAAGAGCATGGCCACCACTGTACGATGAGCCCCATATACCGATTTTCTTCGGATCAACCTCCGCTAGGCTTTGAGCGTAGGTGATTGCATCGGAGAAGTCAGAGATTTGGTCTGACGGGACGATTTCAAAGCGAGGTTGGCCAACCGCCGCATCGCTGGCGCCAAACCCACGGTTATCGAAAACAAGAACCACGAGCTTCAGGTTGGCGACAAAAGCTTCACCGAACATATCAAGCCCCATTTCTTTCACGGCCGAGAAACCATGTTGCATTACAAGACACGGTAATGGCGCTCCCGTGGTTTCGGTGGGAGTATATAGCCACCCACGAAGCGTGATCCCAGCCCCGTTCTGGAACTCAATATCCTTTCGTGTCATGTTTGAAAGTTGGTATAAGACTTTAAAAGATATCCGCCAACTTTGAAAAGCAAGCCGCCAGGGTTGAACAAAACTTTAAGTTAATTCGCGAAGCCATAAGCTTCGTTGCGGATGACCTCCTTCCTCGATGGTGGATCGCAGTTTACGAGGATAATATGCAGAAGCACATCCTTGAGCATGGTCCTATCACATAGATACAGCATGTACCAGCCGTGAGAAGAAGCCAATGAAGATTTCTTTTTAGCCACACCAAAAGATAACGCGCAACGTTGCCTACTGCAACAGCAGGAGCTGTGAGTAAGCCATGCGCGTAAGACGCATCCAACTGGCTTAATTGGATTTCTAATTTTATGCAATCGCAACATTAACCCCAGGGCTTGGCAAGGCTATAAAATACTGGCCCATTGACTATTGAAATCCACTTGTTGGATTCCACGCAATAACTTGGAGTATTGTTACAGCGTGACACGTGAACTACGCAGTAAAGTTAAGGTGCTGACTTTCTCTGGAAACAAATGAAAAGCTACGCAGGTTGGACTTTCCTCCACTTTTGTGTGATTAAGGTAAAGTTTTAATAGTCGAAAGGTATGGAATAGTAAAGATAGAGCTGGTGCTTGAAACCTCTCATTATGGTCCAGTCGAGCCGAAATATTATCTCCGGCCCCTTATCGTAGACCATGCCCTTTGATAGACAGACAGCCAGCCCTTGAAATATACTGATCTAGAACTATAAAATTGAAACGAGCGCTCATAGCTGGTCCTTTCCGAATGGATTGCGCGATGAGCGGTTTCTGTCAATTCTTGCATTTTATCGCGATTTGCAAGGAGGCAAGTTGAACTGATGATCAGAAATCCCATCACCTAGAACTTAGAGATATGTGCTCGTAGCATTATAACCTATGTACGTAAGTACTAACAGAGGTAGGTCAATGTTGTGAGCCTCTGCCGACCCAGTCAATAGTGGGTGGACAATATAACCGAAACCCCTATTTGTTTTCGGGTACAGGTGAAGTAAGGAGCTGGGGGTTTGCTGCGATGTTTACTGGGTCAAAGATGAAAGTGAAACAGCAAGGGTAGTACGAACAACACGTTGAGCAATTGTCTACAGGCTTTTGGAGAGTATCAAGCCAAGTTATTCCGTATATAATCGGCATGATATCGGAATGTACTTTTATTTTGTGGTACAGTAAGGACTTTGAAGAGAACTTTGAAGCTAGGACTTGCGAAGAGTTTAATGTTAGTCCGTTCAACTATCGGAAACCGAAGACGAAACTGCGCTCATACTTGTTAAAAAGAACCCTCTACTGTTTGGGAATCTAGTGTCACACTTTGCTAATGGGAGACTGCGTCATTCTTGATATAGACTACGTGTTTCTTGATATACTAAACGGGGAAACGCTGGATAATAATCATAACAGTAAAGCTTTCCTTTCGCTGAGCTTTAGCTAAATTATCCTTGCTGATGAACAAAAGAAAAGGTGGAAACAGCAAAAGATATTTGTCGAAAGATATTATTTTGTGATAACACTGTAGGTTTTCAGAAATTACTGGTGTGGAAATCAAGATTTTCTCACGCTGTAGTCTGAGCCAACTCAGTGCATTACTGCCAATGCAGAACATGGAAATTCATTCAGTAGTGTAGCCGCAACAGTATTTCATCTAACGAAAGTCAGGTCTAGGTATGTTTTAAACTATGTTTTGTGTTATGATGCATTCCTAAATCTTCCATTTCTTCTTCAAATTTTCCTTCCATTCCTCAAATGTGATCAAAGCGTCCCCTACCAGTATCATACCTTCGGGAATGCGTTTCGAGGGCGGTTTCAATGATAAATAACGATGACTAGGATCACAAACCCGAAATGGTAATGATCTCTCCCTGATTCCTTTCAAACAAGAATCGCAGTACATCGGGCCATCAAGGCAGATGCTGCAGACATTAAAACCTTCTCGCAAGCTATTTTCTTTACACGTTGGGTTATCACAAGTGCAAGAAATGTCTTCTTCTAATTCCAATTCTCCAGGCGTCTTTTTGTTCCCACCTCTCCCCTCAGTTCCCTCCGACGCACCGATTTCTAAGCTTTCTTCGTCGCTAACAATCTCTGTAGCATTGTTCTCTTTCATGTAAGCGCTACTGTATATGAGAAGGACCAGAGCGATAGAATTCTCATCATCACCAACTTTCACTAGGACATTGAAGAGCATAGTGCAGCCTTCGAGATTATTAGTGAGATCGTCATCAGATAGAAAGTCCAAAGCCTGTTTGATATATGGGCGAAAACAAGCCTCAGCTTCTTCCAACTGGCCGCCCAAGCGGTACCACATTCCTAGTACAATGCTTGCAAAACTGTGACTAAATGTCGTCTTATTTTCATTCCTGGCACTAGAAGTTGAGATTGAGAGTTTCCTAAGCTTTTCGATGTATAAGTTTGCTTCCGGAGAATCTCTACCAGCTTGCATTGCCTTGTCGAACGTTATAATTGCGAGACTTTCAGATGCCATTGCTCGAGTGCTTGCTATGTCCGCATTTGGTGTTGATGTTATTGGGAGCTGGGCCAGCTTTTCCCAGAGTCGCTCTGCTTTCTCTATATCTGGCTGATACATAAAATATATATCAGCTAGGCAGAGCTCAAGTTGCAATGCTACGACTGTTTTCAGCGCTTTCTCTGCTGCTATTATCGCGCTTTCGTAAACTTTTTGAAGCCACGTCAATTCGCCTGTTTCCAAGGCTGCCAAATTCGCAGAATCATAGAAGTCATCAACCTTATTCTGGTTGTTCCATAGAAGCTCTGAGAGTCGTGTGTACTTCTCTCCTGGCACAATGTATTCTCTGCTTTTGAGTATCTCAACAATGTCCTTGAATTGCTTTTTTTTGAGGAGATGACCAATGGTGCTTAAGATGCATGTGTTGCATTGTGGATTGATTATCAAGCCTTTCTGAAAACACTCCAAAGCTTCCTCAGCATTGCCAAGAGACTCATACGATTGTGCAACCATCTCCTGTTCCTTATGCATGAAGGATTGTATACTACGTACAAGAATTGGGTTATCTTTTTCTTTTGAGAGCTCCTCTTCTCTAAGGAGCAAGAGATTCTTTCCTAGGGAGATGACCTTTTCGTGCTCTTCACGCAACTTGTGGACATTTAGAATCCCTGCCCGAGCATTCAATAAGTTTGGTTCCTGTGCGAGAGCCTCTTCAAATTCTTCCATTGCTTCATCGTACATTTCCATATAACGAAGAACCATAGCAAGTCGACGATGCCACAAAGCATTGTGCTCCATCTCAAACCAACAAGCAACTTTCCAGACACTGTCGGCGTCCTCCGGAGTCAGATCACTTTCCTTGATTGGAATACCACTTTCTGCTAAGGTCTTCGCTGCATGCACAGCAAAGAAGCAAAAGTGAGGGATCCTCAAATTGGACGCAAGCCAACATTCGGTAATAACTTTCGCAACAGGTATGAATATTCCTGCAGGGCTATCTTTGTTCGACAACACCCACAACTTATCTTTTTCCGGCAGAACATCCATGCTCTCTCTGTTCTCCAGCCACTTACTACAAAGCTCGACGTTCTCTTTTGTGAAAAACTGCCAGGTTGCCCCTCGGGCCCAGGCATTTTCTATGCCGCCCTGTTGCAACAATGTTGCCAAATAAGCCCCGATCTGTACTTTGTCTGCAACCACAGTCCTGTCAAAATCAACTGCACGCAAATGCTGGATCCAGAAATGCACGGCATACTGCATCTTGTTCATGCGGCCGCCTTTCTTCTCTTCCGGGCTAAGCTTACACAAGTGCTGAAGCAGGAATTTCACACATTGCACCTGGGCATTATGGTAGTTGATGCCAATAAAGCGATCATCTCCACCAGCTGAAACTGGATTTCGGGATTTATCGCGAAAGAAGTCTCCAATTGAGGCGTGGCAAAATGATACCACCGTTGTACTAGGATCTGATAGAAATTCGGTCCCATCGTCAAGTTCATCATCTAGGTCCACGTTTTCGCCATCCGCAACATAAATATATTCTCGCCTATGCTTTGAAGCAGCTTGAAGGTCTGCCGTTGTCAGGCCATCTTCACGGGTGAGGGTGAAAAGGGCAGCAAAGCGCTTGCGCAAAGCATCTTCGAGCAAAAGCATGCCGTCACCCTCTGGAGAATACATCTTCAATATCCAATCTATCCGCAAAAGACTGAGCGGCTTTTGCGCACATGTGACCCATGTAATTATCTCATTGAGAAAATATCGGTCTTCGGCTTCCAAGGTAGATGAAAAACTCTCTAACACATGTTGCAACATATCTGTTAACCCAGAAGGGGCCCGTAACAAGGCATCCCGTATTGATGACTCACTTCGCTTCTTGTATAGTTCTTGCAGCATTAGGTCAACCCAAAGAAACATTCCATTTGCCCGTTCCGAAAGCTGGTCGATAATTTCGACGTGCAAGCTCCGTCGTACCGCCTTCAAAACTCTGGATTTTTGGATCCGACTTCTAATATACTGCACAATGTCCTTGGAGTTCTTAGTCGGCGTTATATAAATCGTCGGTATCTCTTCAAGAGCGTCCGCGATAAAATCTATCATGTGCGGCCGTCCTACCATGACCACACTGATTTTGTACGAAGGACTGGCACTTCCTAATACGTCACTCAAAAGGTTGAGAAACTGCTGATATTCTATTGAAATTGCCTCGTCAATGCCATCCAGGATAATGTACATATGGCCTTGTACTAGTGCGATCTTCTCCAAGTATTCTACAAACAGTTTTCTCCAAGCGCTCGGGAGCGTCTTGATCTCAGTATACGAGTGGCATTGAGTCGCAATATATTTGGCATATACTGGGTCATTCTGACAGATCTGGTAGGCGATATCCCGCAGCGCTTGGTGAACGGACTGCGTCTCGGAATTCGAGTCTTTAAAGAAGTAGTAACCAACCGACACTCGCGAGGGATCTTGGACGCCTTGAGGATGTCTCTCACGTAATATAGCAACAATGTTAGAGGATAGAAAGGATTTTCCGGCTCCTGGGTTGCCAGACACCCAAAGCAGTGGCATATTAGAATTCTGCCAGGCATTAAAGAGCGGTTCTGATCGGATCCAGTCTCCAGTTCCTGGAACTCTAGCCTTGTTAAATTGTTCAAAAAGATCTTGAGCGTGCACTTCTGGCTGAAGAATCTCCTTGATATGTTCTTGTTGTTTTTGGGCTCTGATCAGCGCTTCGTCTTTCCATAGCGCGGATATGCTTGCGCTTTGAGCCGTCACGGCGGCCAATATATCATCTGCCTTCCGGTTTGTTGCGGTGATAGCTGTCAACCCTTCGGCACTTACGAGATGGTTCTCGCTAACTGCAAGTTTTGACAACCGGCTAACAGCAACCTGGATTTCATCGTCACTTCCTTGAAGCACATTTTTGAAGAACTTTGTCACCCGTCCTTGTTTGATGGCGTTGTGTGAAAGTGCAAATACTTCTAACAGGAGCATGAGGGTCTCAGTGAGTTGGGCCATCAGCTCATTCGAAATGACTTCACGATCGTATATACGTAATCGTACAGTAAAATTCTATACTCAAATTTTAGCAAGGGTTGTTGTAGAGCACCAAACCAATCGGAGTTGTAGCTTGTCTAAATCCTTAAACGTCAAATGTGTCTTACCTGAAGAGTGCCAAAAAGGTCTATAATCGCATCATAGGAGTCTGAGACACCGTGTGCTGCACCGATTAACAGGCTCACGGCTCCAAAAATGAGAGAACTGGGTGGAAATGCCACGGAGCTACCACCGGCAGCAATATCTCCTACCAACGATACTGGCTTGAGGCACAAGTCGGCACCTTGAAAAATCGCCTGCTTCTTCTTCCGAAAGCTCTTGAAGGATTCGTTCTGGGCCTCTACAGATTTCATAAGAGATTCCACATTCTGCATCTCCCTCAGGCTAGGGTCGTCTAGTTTCACTCCCGTCAAAATCTCATACCTATTCATAGCCTGCTTCCAAAGACTTGGGATCTGGTCTCGACTATCCATGGCAAGAGTTTACGTAGCTAGCTAGATGTTGATCGTCTAAACACTCTACTCTACTCTGGAACTCCAACCTCTTTAATTGACGACAAAGACGTGACTGTGGAACAAGCTAAATTGGAATTTGAAAGCGAAGGACAAAATAAACATGCAAATATGGAAGGTCGCAGCTTTTAAGAGGCTGTTGGCCTTGAATACACTTGGCCTGCAAAATATCTTTGATCCGAAGGTAACAAACCAGAATGCTGGCCTTTTCACATTGATTCATGCACGGACCTTTGTTCATGCAGTAAGCTGCCTACAGATCCACACAGCAACATGTGCTCCAGTGGCATCATCAGGTTTGTGCGTGCGTGACTATACCAAAGACAATAGCACTTTGGTCACGCCTTGAAGATACTTACTTTAATAATGGCTGATGTGAATTGGTTCGCGAGTAGTTGATATTTGGAACCTTGGATTTGAGTTGGATTATCTCAACTGCGCCTGGCCTTTTCTAGGATCAAGAGCCGTTGGGCTGTTAGCAATTTAGGACTGGGTTTTTAGTTCTTCATGACAATTAGGATAGCTTAGCGAGGAGTGATGAGTCTCAACGAGTTACTTACCCTAAATGGTGACCGAAGGCAGAACTTGGGCTTCTTTATATATTCATGTTATTTTTGAAGGCTCTGCTATGTAGCTACATCGTATTAACTAATCTAATTTATGGGTTTCAGTAATGGAGAATTTGAGCTACTCAACATGGCTCCTCGCGAGGCTCGATCATGATCTCATTTACAGCAACATGCTCAGGCTGACGCAAAGCATATATGATAGAAGCTGCAACATCCTCCGGATCAAGAACCTTAGCACCAGTAGGCTCGCCATATTTCTCAAGGGCCTCAGCATCCGTCGACATGCCTAAGAGTTCGGTAGCAGTGTTGCCAGGCTGAATGCTAGTGACTCGTAGTCCGGTACCAGCAGTCTCGACACGCAGGCCTTGAAGTGTTGCTTCAACGAAAAATTTACTAGCAGAGTATACCCCAAGTCCAGGGAATACTTTCCGCCCTGCATCGGAAGAAATGGCTACAATATGGCCAGTACCCCGAGAAATCATAGCTGGGATGGTGGAGGATATGCAGTGCAGTAAGCCTTTGCAGTTTACATCAACAGTGCGTTCCCACTCCTCAGTCTGTACATTGGCCATCATCGTGAAGTACATCACACCAGCACATGATACAAGTATATCGATAGGACCTAATTGGTCAGTCGTGGTTCGCATGAGCGATTCTACTTGTGCTTTATCTGTTACATCAGTCTTGTGCACGATGACCTTAACACCGTAGGTAGCTAGCTTTTCCTTGGTTCCTTCTAAAACTTCAGTTCGACGGGCAGCGAGGGTAACGTGACAGCCCTCTTTGGCCAAAGCAGTAGCTACTGCAGCACCAATTCCTGATGAAGCACCTGTCACAACCGCAACCCGTCCACTCAAAGGACCATTCATTTTGAGTTGTGCAGCTTGGATAGGGTCCTTTCGTGATGGTGCTCGTGGAAGCCATCCTCTTGCATACCAATGACGAGTGTATATTTCAATTAGTCTGGTGTCGATTTTTGGACGCTGAATGGTTGCAAGTGCAGGCTTTGTTGCAGCATCGTTGAGCACAATGATATGCTCCAAAAAGTCCACGGTTGGCATACCACCGCGAAGAATATCAACACTGAAATTTCCTTCGCCTCCTTTAGTACTGCCCCTTTTTTCGGTCCACAGTGCAACCCACTTGTCCCACTGAAGAGGTTGGGTAGGATATCCAAGTTTGTTGAGGTCCTCAAAAATTGCTTTCGTACTAGGTGGATTGGCATCACCTAAATGAAACACAATCTGATCCGATTTGGTATCATTGGCAAGGTGTGTAATGGCACTACTCACGAAGTCGACTGGAGTCATCTCCGCTCGCCAGCCTTCAACATCTGGAGCATAACCAATATGTAAAGATTCAATGATCAATGCAGTAAGAAGATCGTAAGCATTTGTCGATCCCGTAGTACTATGACCACTGATAGTACCTGGTCTCAAGATTCTCATAGGTAATCCACGACGACCAGCCTCCAGAACGAGTTGTTCTGCAACCCATTTCGTTTGGCCGTACCCATCAATCAACTTCTCTGGAACATCGTCCACATCAATCATGGCGTCCTCAGGCCAACCATCTTTAGACGGTGGTAAAACTCCATTTGTTGAGATATACTGTAGCGTTGCGCCACTTTGACATGCCAAACGAATGATCTCCCTGGTGCCGATAACGTTGGGCGCTCGCAGTGCAGCGTATGGATAGACAAGATTGACCGTGGCGGCTGCGTGAATGATAATCTGAACTCTCGTAGCGAGTTTGTCAAAGGCATCTGGTGCTAAGCCCAAGCGTCTACGGGCAAGATTTCCAGGGAGCACCTCAACTCTATCAAGCATAGAATCTTGCCACAGTCCCATGTCAAGAAGATTCCTACGCAGTCTTGCGATTGCTGCTGGATGGTCATCTTCCGAGGGGTCGTTGAAGCGTACGAGACATATGATACGGGCGGTTGTGTTCTCCAAGAGGTCGGTTAGTAGAAACGCTCCTAAATAACCGGTGGCACCAGTGAGCAGGACTGTATTCGCATCCTGTAGAGCTAGCATTTTAGCACCAGATGGTTTGACATCGTCTGGTAAAATGGAATCAGCGCGCAGTACTGCTGGTAGATCTGCTTGTACAGCTGCAGTGTGACCATCACGAACGGAACAAAGAGCTTCCATATGTCCTTCAAGCGTTGGATTCACAACAAGACTGGCCACTGGAACCGGGAATCCAAAGGCTCTTGATAACCTAGTAGCAAGATCTGCAAGTGTTAAAGAATGTCCTCCCAAGTCAAAAAAGTTGTGTTCCTTTGTGATAGCACTGGGAACTGTGCCCAAAGCTGCCGCCCACATCTCACCAATAGCCTCAATATTGATCTTTGTGTCCCGCTCAGGTTTTTGACCGTTGATAAGAGCTGCAGTTCTGGATTTGGCTGTCCATGGTGTAGGAAGGCGTTTAAGGTCAACTTTGCCAGAGACTTGGTTAGTTGGTAAACTATCAAGTTCAACCCAGATAGCTGGAATCATGTATTGAGCTAAAGATTTCGATAGAGTTCGTCGTGCGGCGGGGCTGAATCCTGATTCATCAATGGTCAGATCGTCACGATCTCCTGGTGCTTTGTCACGCACAACATACGCAACCAGCTGTCGTTCGAGGCCGTCACCATGGGCAATTACAGTGCAGTGACTAACTGCTAATTGCTCGACAATGGCATTCTCCACTGCAACGGGTACAACGGAGTAGCCTCTAACTTTAAGCATAGCACCTACACGACCGGTGACCTCAAGCACTCCAGAAGGAAGCATTCTAGCCAAATCTCCAGTCATATACATGCGGGCACCGTCTGAGGAGTCAAATGGGTCTGTTTGGAAAGCTTTCGCAGTTGTCTCTGGAAGGTTGAGATATCCACGAGCTAAAAGAGACCCTCCAATAAAAAGCTCTCCACTAACACCAATATCAACCTTCTTTCCGCTCTCGTCAAGAATATACGTGTGTTCTGGATCCATGGGTGCCCCAACAGGACAGAATGATGACTCATTTTGAATGATGTCTCTGATATCTCCACATGCTATTTCATGAGTCTCACTAGCACTGTAGCAATTGAGCAAACGTGTTTTTGGAAGTGCTTTGATAGCTCGTTGAGCAAGATCGGTCGTGACTACCTCGCCATTTAGCCACAAAGTCTTTAACTCATGAAGGTACTCCTCAATCTTTGAATGGCGGGAGAGAACTGCCGCCAGAAGTGTGGGCGTCATGAGAGTTTCAGTTATTTTTCGCGATGATAGAAAGTCAACAAGAGCAACTGGATCATAGCTCGCTTCATCGGGAACAGCGACCACGGTCGCTCCTCGCAAAAGTCTATTATAGAACATCGGATTAGCGCATTTGGGTTTTCAGGGCTGGATTTCCTTGGATTCAGTGACAGGAGGTCATGAGTTGTTTGCTCGTGAGATATGAAAAACTTCCTAGGAGCATACCTTAGCTCGCGAACAAACAACCCATGATACTTCTTCTCCTAGTAGCAAGGCTACAAGAGGTATCATTGCAAACGTACGGGCGAAGAATTTCCCAGATGAAGAAGACGTTACAAGCCACACGATCACCAGGACCCAGATCGCTGAGGCGGAATCTCAAATCGTAGGACAATACCGGCGCTCTATGAGGATTTGCGATGCCCTTAGGACGTCCACTGTCAAATGAGAAGTCAGTGAGAATGCAAACATGTGAATCCAAAGATGGAATTTGCTCAGTCTGGATACTGTATGAAGCACAAAGATCATAGGAAAGCATGGTATCTGGGCTGGGGGGAACGATGCTTACGTACGTGGTACCAGAGGAGTAGGAGACAAAAGCAAGCCGTTCCAAATCATTGTCAGCAGGTAGAGGAATATGCTCTTTTACATTTTTGACAGCCTTGAATGGCTCATTCAGAATAATCAGTGGAATATCCGCCTTGATTTGACTGATATGGGCAGTGTTTGTAACTATTACAGCTGGCCTTGCATCGTCTATCACATCAGCCAAAAGGCCAGGAGGGTAGGCAAGCTCAAGAATAAGAAAAGCCCCTCCAGCACGGAGAGCTGCAAGACATGCGATTACATATTCACCGCTGCGTCCCATAAGGACGCCGACTAGAGTATCACGACACACTCCGTGGTCACGAAGGTGATTCGCGAGCGCCTCAACTTCATCATCTAGTTGAGAGTAAGTCCAGGTTGAATTATCATCCTCCAAAGCGAGAGCATCAGGTGTGGCTATCATTTGAATTTTGACCAGTGCTGACAGATCTTTGCTGATATCAATGACAGGCATTGCCCCCGATTTCTTGTTGAATGTTGTCTTCCGGGCTTTCTCATATTCGCTTGGTGCCATTGAGAGATCTAACTGTGCCATTTTGCGTATTGTACCACTTATAATCCTACACTATCTCTCTAGTTGCCCACACCTTGTGCTTCACTTGTTGTTGGCCAGCGATTGGAAACCCTTTTTGAAATATTTCAACGTTGGGATGGTGCAGTTTCTTTCTGCACGTCGTGTGGTGGAAAAGACGATCTGCCAATTGGTTTTCGTAGCTGGGGCCTTATGTAGAAGTTTTGTGTTATCGTGTCCGCCCTGTCTTTGAGTTCAATGAGTTGGCGTTGGTGACATATATGGGATATGTATATTTGGAGCTGGATTCTCCCTCGTCATAGCTTCTTTTTCTAAGGTGGGTTGAAGGTGGCGGATGCTTGGCACAATCCACTTGCCCCTTTTCCTTGGTCCTCGCTTAGTACCCCCAATACCCCCTCTCCCCCTCTCATTTTATCCCCTTTTAGGAGATTGTGGGGGTGGTTTATGTTTCCTTTTTTACTTGATAACGGAAATGTTTGAAGAGGGGAAAACACTTACAAAGAGAGTTTTGTCACTTTTGGGGGGGAAGAAGGGGGCTTGGGGATAAATTGAGATAAATTCAGAGACTCTAGATATATGATTTCAGCTTCTTCAATGCTCACACAAGCTGAATCCCACGTTCGTAAAGGCTTCGTTCTGCTTGACTTGATAAACACTTCTCTCCTCCATGAGCTTTAGTCTGAGCTTCTTTGCCTCTTCTATACTAATAGGGAAGTCGTCCACTCCACTGAAGATTTGATCTTTCAATTCAGTACTCAAGGCTGCAGACATGCCACCATCCTTCACCGCATCATTAGGCACCACATCGGCCCACCAAGATTTCTGTTGTGGAGGAACATTAGCCGTACTTATGATCCTAATTCCTGGATCTACTAGGAAAAGCGCAAGAATCTTACGGTGACCAGGTTTAGTCGGGTCGGCAAGTTGAAAGGGTTGGACCTGGTGCTGAAGAAGATTGGGGAAAGTGAGCAGGCGACCTTCGTTACAGGCCACCGAACCAACCTCTTGGATTGCGCAATCATCAGTGACACCAAACACTTCCTCCATGAATTCATGTTCGTCTTGTGAGTAACCGATTTGCTCGGCAACTTCACCAAGAAACTGCTGACGGAAAGCTAAGCGACTATGCGTGATGTTTTTGCTGTCGTAGTAATAAAGTGCTGTAGCGCAAATATGTTCGTTCTATTTCTTCATATCAATATACGTTGGATTAAGGGGCCAACAAAGAACTTGCCATTTGACCTTCCACGTGCCAACTGCCTCCATCGTACCTAGGATTATCAGGTGTGAGCTCAATATTTGCGAGCTTAACGATAATCTGTAAGCCACGATGTGCATAGGCTTTCACCAAATCTAGCGGTGTGTTCCCGACCATTGGCCTGAAGTCTTCTGGCTCAGGAAGCACAACTCGGCGTGTTGCCTTTGCCCACGCCGACTGCCTCTCCTCGAAATCATCGCAATTTTCTCCAGCTTGTTGCTGGGGTTTTGCCTCCTCGGGCATAGCTTCAGGATCCGGATCGTATTCGACATATTCATATTTAAACCGTGAACGGGGTCCCCTATAGTCCCGAGTGCTTGTCTCCACTAAGGGAGTGAGTGTCAAGTTCCATAATGGAATCGCGCTCTGTACAACTTCTTCAATTATCGAATAGAGCTCTTTATTTTCATAAGGATGGAGGTTATTAATGTAACTTGCAAATCTGTAATCATTAACTACTTGAAAAAATCCGAGAACGAGATGTTTACTTTGGCTTGCCAATATCTGACAGCGATATATCGCTTGGAAGCCATTGAAAGTTCTTAGAATAAGGTGTTGTATTACGACAATTCCTATTTGAATGACATCCATTTAACTCGAGTTGATTTTCATCTAGGCAAGTTTCTTCATCCGGAGGAATGGATATAGTAATACCTTTGGCACAACTTGAGCTACAGGCTGCTAAGCCAATTGCTTCATTAGACAAAATACGGCTTTTCCCATAGATCAGGGGAAACAGAGATGGATGTACCAAATCAAGAACTTTTCCGTCTGACCTAGGATGCCAATCTTTGTTTATCTCTGGGATATCCGAAAGTTTGCGCGAAGCTGCTTGAAGAGCTTCTTTGACAGATAACGGTACAGCCGTATCAGATTTGACCACATCACCTTTAAAAACCACCCAAGCACCAGATTTCTTAAAACTTTCAGCTCTGTAGCGAAGCTCTTCGACAACTACATTAGCCATCTTCTCAGTCACGTCAATAGTCTTATCTGCAGTGGCTTCCTTTTTCCATTTATTAGAAATCTTGTCGTCAAATATCTGTGGGAATTAGCAGAAATATTTAAAAAACTTTTTACTGAAGATCTACCTTTTTTTCCCAAGATAATTTATCCGTTATTGCATCCATCATAGCAAGCATAGTCAACTCTCTTGTAGGTAATAGAGTCATTCTATTATATTTTAGTATCTAATTTTGACTTTTTGCGTATTGGCTTACGGGACGTGGGACGACTTCCCATCCCCGTATGCATCAAGTGTGTTCAAGGCAGTACGAAATAAATTCTTGCCCTCTCCCCGACCAGCACCCGGAGTAAAGTTAAGTGGAAGGTTGAACCCTGGAAGTTTAAAGCGTGAGAATGCCCTTCCAGTTTGCATTACAGGTTGTGACATGATTGAGACAGCGACCTGCTTGTCCTTGAGATGCAGGTGATTTGCAGTGAATGTAGGGTTAGTCTTGTAAGGAGAAAAGTATTGGCGCTTTATAATGGCTAGCGCACATACTAAACGAATCAAACACTAGCTTTAGATATCCAGTATATTTTGATGGATTGCTCCGTAAAGGGTCAGTGTCACTTCAAGAATACGACTCGGGATAGGATCCACAATAGGCATTAGAGGCAAGGATCAGGCCGTAGCAGGCCGAAGGTCTTGAGGATGTATGAACTTGTATCTCTCCTTATGAAATATGGAATGGTTTGGAGAAGATAGGTACCTTGAGATATGAATGGACACGAATTAAGATTGATCCTGGTATGCTGCCTGATTCAACTACCAAAATACAGCAGGGTTGGTTGTGTCTACAGTAGAATCATGGGACGACGGATTTGAGTGTTGTATGTACAGTACTGTACCGTACAGTACATACTGTAATCCACCTCGTGCTCCTCCGTACCTGCAGGGCAATTTCCACCATATCCATTTATCACATGACCGTAAAAGTCAACTTGTCAGGATTACAAGCACCAAAAGAGAGAAGAAGCATTATTGAGTATCTTCAAACTGAACGGAATGAGAAAAGTCAAAGTACTGCCAAGCAGGGAGTTGTATATATCGCCATCACAAGAGACCAAGATGAGGCAAGGCAATCACTCACTGTAATCCAAGAAATTGATACTACATAACATACATAAGAATACTACTGTACTTGTACTATCACGTACAGTACATACATACATACATACATACTATAGTACCGTGTGGTGTGTGGTGTGTGGTGTGTGGCTGCGTGAGCCTTCTCACTCCTCTGTTGGACGACCAAAAAAAAGCAAGTGACGTTGACGCGCTGGTTCATCTGATGAACTAACTGGTGCTACAAGTAGGGGGCTATGTTATGCTTATTATGCTGGATGCTCATGCTCATGGGATGCAGTAGCGAGGGAAACCAACATACAACAACCCTGCTACGTCGCCAATGACGAACGACGTGCGGGCACCAACTTTCCCCGTGAATCTTGTCGTGGGGCAACGAAGGAAGATATCTATCAACAACACTTCTCCCCCCTTCTATCTATCTCTCTATCTATACCAAAATACACCTCCAACAAATCATTCGACACCGAAACTCAATCCATCAATAAATCCCAAGTGTTAATTCACCTATACTTTCAGTCTTCAGACCCTTTCTCGAATCACCTACTTCTGGCTTTGCGTTGTAAGACCTTTCTTGACAAGCACTTGCACGCGACATATCACCGCACAACAAGGTCAACAGTAGAAGAAAAAACGCCGCGCGAGATGTCTGCCAGTGAGAAGGAATGTGGAGGAGTCTCCGCACAAAATAAGGGATCCTGGACTGCATTCCTCAAATCCATCGCGAATTTCTCGGGGGACCTCTCCTCCTTGACTGCACCGCCATTCATCCTATCATCAACCTCCCTGGTTGAGTTCTCTTCCTACTGGGCGGAACACCCCGACATATTCGTTGCTCCAGTTCACGAAAAAGATCCACAGAAGCGGGCCCTCTTGGTATTGAAGTGGTTCCTCTCAACCTTGAAGTCGCAATATGCTAGTCGCAGCGATAAGTTCGGGAATGAGAAGAAACCCTTGAACCCTTTCTTAGGTGAGCTGTTCCTGGGGAAATGGGTGGACTCTGCGGGCACAACAGAATTAGTCTCTGAGCAAGTCAGGCAAGTTTGTCCGTTCCGCTACACAAGGTAGAGTGAGCGCTAACCGTATTGAAGCCACCATCCCCCCGTCACAGCATACCACATCTCGAACAAGGAGCATGGAGTCTACCTTCAGGGATATAATGCACAGAAGGCATCATTTGCTCGAACGATCAACGTGAAGCAGATTGGCCATGCCCTTCTCAGCATTCCTGCGTATGACGAAACCTATCTCATCACCCTCCCAAATTTGCATATCGAAGGCCTGATCTTTGGTGCCCCATTTGTGGAGCTCAACGATAAAACCTACATAACGAGCAGTTCTGGATATACTGCAAAGATTGATTACAGCGGTAAAGGCTGGCTATCGGGAAAGAAAAATAGCTTTACAGCTATGATGTATCCTACCGGCAAGGAGAAGGAAGTTCTCTACACAGTAACCGGGCAATGGACCAAGACCTTTGAAATATTTGATAGCTCCTCTAAGAACAAGACTGCTATCGATACCTATGACGCAGAAGCCGTACCTACAACCCCTCTTACAATTGCACCAGTGGAAGAGCAAGACCTCATGGAGTCAAGGCGAGCATGGTCCAAGGTTGCTGCCGGAATTGCAGTTGGAGATATGGATATCACAGGAGTCGAGAAGACTAAAATTGAAGTTTCACAGCGAGAGTTACGGCAGAAAGAGAAAACAGAAGGTAGAACTTGGGAGAGGAGGTACTTCTCTTTGGTAGAGAATGATCCAACTCTTACCACCTTAGGCCCTACCATCGGGCTTCTACCAGAAGCTGATAAAACTGGAGGTGTATGGAGATTTGATGAGGCAAAGGCGAAAGCTTTGCCAGCAAAACAGACACTAGCAACACCTATGGCGGCGCAGCCAGAAGCTACCACGGCATCATAGAACAAGTAGCAATACTGCACGGGCATGGAAGTTTATTGGTGGCATTTGGATCATTGGGGCTGTCCAAACATTGTACAATTATTTGCATTTCCCTTTTCCTCAAGAAACTAAAGCACACAGCAGATTTCTATACAAATACCTTTCAACAATTCACACTTTTTCAGGCAAAGGCAAACGTAAGTTGCGGTTGTTTCATGATCATGATGATCCAAAACTCGGAAATATATCCCCAATGTTAAGCTCTAATACGTTCGGAATAACTGCAGGTGTCTTTTAATTGTCCATTTTAAAAGATATCTATCAAGTCCCTTATCTTACCATTGATAGTCAGAACCCTCTACCATAGATTCCAAAGCAGTAAAACTTTTGCCAGGCGGCAAGGATTGATAGCCGCCCTCCCCCATGGCCAATCCCTTTTAGAGTTCTGATTCTATCAAAAATGTGGAACATTCAGAATATTAAAATTAAGAAATGACCCCAGCCCAGCTAGGTATGTTTTCAGATCTAGGAAAAACGGTTTATATACTAAACGAACCCCCATCTTGTGCTTAAGTCTTCTATCCCAGGGTGAGGGTCAAGACTGCAGATCTCGATTCAATTTACTAGGACAGCATCATGGCATAATAGTATGAGACATACAAAACAAAATTAACCGAGCTAGCGTTCTTTACTATCTGGAGTTGAACTGACTAACTTAGGTGATCGCCAAAGAGCCGCACTAACGCACCCCGCACTAAACCACAACAAGGATGGCACCAAGCGCGTTGAAAGCAACGCGATCAAGCCGTTCAGCCTCTTGTTCCCTAAACACGGCTTTTAAATCCCAGCTTCCATTGTCTCACAGCTCTTGAAACTTCGAAACCGGACGATTAAACCGATAATTCCCACAGCAAGGATGGAATCAAGAATTCCAGCCACACGGCACGTACGATCTAACAAACCTCTCTTTAGATCTCGTCGCCAGTACCAACCAGATGAAGGCACCGGCACCAGCTCCAGCTCCAGCGATGCCTTCATCGATGAATTCACCGAACCCCCTCTCAACGTTCCAAAAGCCTGGCGGAAGGCACAGAAGTACGACGGCTGGATGCAGAAAATTCTGCACCCAGAAACTACATTACCTGTCGTCGAGGCTTCACCCTCGACCCAAAATTTAACACCACCAGAATCAGTTTCTGGCTCTCCCAGAAAGGAGCCCGAGACTCCAATGTGGAATCCAGATACAGACTTTACGGCAGGCTCACTAGATATGAGCCCACAACTTAAGGTAGGTGAGGCAGAGTGAGACAAGACTCAATCAATAATAGGGTAGCTTGTGACAATTCGCGATCTGAAAGTTTGCTGACCAAATCTCTAGCTACGTACTCCAGCCGCAAAGTCACCAAAAACATACGTTCATACTCCTGCGGGCAGAATACGCAGTTCAGTAGCAAACTCACGGAAGATATTCGTCACTGTCCAGACTCCTGTGGAGCAGAGCAGGCGAGATGAAAAGCTTGAGGAGTTAAAACGGCTCGAAGCCGAAGTTCCGATTACAGAAGAGACACAGATGGACGGCAGCACCCCGATCTCACTACTTAGCCAGGAATATACCGAAGAGCAATATAAAAAACATAATCCTGAGGGTTGGGCGATGCTGAAGCGACCAAGAAGAAAGACTGACCCCGATGAAATGCACGATACGCTGCGCCAATTGAGTAGAATCTCCGCTTCTAAAACCCCGAGCCCTGTAGAGGAGGCTTTCAAGGAGAATGGTCTATTTCCTAAATCATCGAAGCCAGAATTCAAATATGAAGACCGCGCAGAAATTTACAAGCCCGAAACCAAAGATAGAGGCCGTGCAGTACCTGCAAAGTCGGAGTCCAAAGATGAAGATCCCGAAGACCGGATCACTGCTGAAGCTAGATTATTTGAATTACAAGACAACAAGTGTGTAAAAATTCCAGCCCCTCAATTAATTCAACATTCTAACCCATCGTTACAGGTCGTCACGATCAACATCCCCAATGATTCCGAACGTTCAGCCAACTCCAAGAGTTACTGGAGCCTACATTGACACGCCCACACCTGGTCCCAAAAAACGGGATGTCTCACTCTCACCATTTAAGAGAGAGATATCACCAGACACTACTCCTCGCCAAAGGCGAAATGTGATCAACACCGCACGACCAGTATCAGCCGCTGAAGATGTTTTAAAACTTCAAGGCCAACTACAAGATAACACACTTGACGAATTTGCTAACTTCGTCGCCGAGTCATTCTCTGACCGCGAGACCGACCCACTCGAAGAAAATGAAAATGAGATATTAAACCGAATCAACAGGTCGATGAAAATCACTTCTTCCAGCATTCGTGATGCCAGACAGGGTATTGAGCGTCTGGAGCAGCAGGTATCCTCATCGGTTGCCGCTGCAAGCAAGAATCCAACCAATATTGAAACACTGGTGATAAAGGTTGCGCAGCTCGAGCAGCAAGTCACTAGCGCGAGCGTGGCTATTCGATCAAACCCGGATGAACCGAACTTGAACATACACCTCAACCTCAAATTCAGAGTTCCAAAAATATGGACATACAACGCAAAACCACGACCGGATGCCCGTCGTAATTGGAAACTTACTTGGATTGGTTTCTTTTTGGTAGCGTTCTTGACTTGGCTGATGGTAGAAACTGCCACATGTGCTACATACTGCCACCCAAAAGAGTCGACTGTGAATAATTGGAGCTTCTCAGATCCTTTCTTTCCATGGGCTATCCCTACCAAGCTCGACCAACTGACTGGAAGAATAGTCAGCTCAGCAATAGAAGGCATATTGGATATTCAAGACGGATTGAATGGCGTACCATACTCTGCAAACGATTGGTGGATGGGACGAGATGGTCCGGTTGGGATAGTAAATGATAATGAACGATACGAGTACTTCGATGATGATATTATGATATAATTGGGTTTATGGCGTTTGGCGTTTGGGAAGATACCAATTTGAAGTAAATAACTTGGGCATCGTTCACCTAATATCATTAGCGCTCTGGCAATTCGTAGTGAAAAACTCAGCCAAGAGTATATAAATTGATTGATTGAAATGTTATTATTGTCTCAAAGTGTGATAAATTTGAATGATTTCCTAAATCACCATCAAACCAAAGTATGTGTCTAAAAAAAAATGCAATTTATATTTCTACCACGCTTGGCACAATGAATGGATCTGAATCCAGAGAATTCTAAGCATTTCCCCTCATCCCATATCTTATGAGATAATCAAAGCAAGATTCAAACTTAATAAAAGTTTCTCAAGATATTGTAGCGTCTTTGTCGTCTCAAGATGTGCAACACAATCAGAAGCGGCTTCCAATTGCTTCAATTCAAAACATTTGTGGCACCGTTCGATGTCTCGAACTTCAAGAAATGGTCAAGTATAGTTGGTTACTAAGAGAACTCAGCTCTTGTTGGTACAACTCTGACCTCGAGGCGGCTGCACGTGATCCGACTCGAGCGGCAGAATTCCCTAATGCGGTTCACCGCCTTAGGAAACCCTATTACCACCACCCTTATATAGAACTTATTAATATAATTATCAATCCTACTAAATATAACTAGCATTAATGTGATATATATATATAATAGTGCCTTATATTTAAAGTGATTTAATATTAATCAGTTTTATAATTCAGATTAGGAATTTATAAAAAACTTTATATAAAAACTTTTAAAAACCTTTAAAAATAACCTTTCTAAGATTTTTAAATTCTTATTATGTCAGGGCTAGTAGTTGGAGAGGTTTCACCACTAGGCTAAGTGGGTCAAAAGGTACAATATTCGGTTTCGGGGCACCGAAACCTCTCTTACTATATATACTAGGACGTATTCACCTGGCAGGGCACGTGCTCCTCAAAGCTTCTTAAATATTTTTATTATTCTAATATATATATATATTATTAATTAGTAGAATTATATATTATATAATAATACCTTTAAAAAACTAATTAATAATAATATCTTTTATATTTAAAGTAATAAGAAGTCTCAGCAGTCTTATGAGAAGGGTGAGATTTGAGCCCTAACCCATATTTGTCAACTTTGTAATTTGAACGAAAAGTTTATGCTCACCTGGGTACGACACCCACATTACGTTGGGACTGGATTCCAGCCATTTCGCAAGCTCTAAAGCATTGGCTGTAATGCGGTCAAGACGTACTGTCAGAGTTTCCAATCCTTGAAGCAACAAAAATGCAGCAAATGGATTCATAGAACAACCCATGTCCCGCAAAGTCTCTGTCCTCGCCTTGACCGCAAAGCTGAGCCGCCTAAACAACTTCTAGAAGTTCAAGCTATGGTAACTATCCGAACCATGGCTGAAATCAGGAAATCTATCTGCATGTTTGGCCCAGTTGAAGTTGCCAGAATCAATTACCACGCCACCAACGGTAGTGCCGTGGCCCCCTAACCATTTGGTGGCGGACTCAACTACTATGTCAGCGCCATGATCAATAGGATGCAAGAGATAGCCGCGGGCACCAAAAGTGTTGTCTACAATCAGTGGTACCCCAGCATCATGGGCTACTTTTGCAAAGGCTTTGAAGTCTGGGACATTGAGTTGTGGATTCCCGATACATTCGATATAGAGAGCTTTGGTATTATCGTCGATCAATTTTGCGAATTCGTTCGGATCATCACCGTTAACGAATCTGACGTTGATTCCTAGACGTGGAAGGAACACTTTGAATTGATTATGTGTACCTCCATACAGGAAAGAGGTGATACGATGTTGTCACCTGCTTTTGCAAGAGTTGCAATAGCGAGGAATTGGGCTGCGTGCCCGGAGGATGTAGCTATAGCACCCACACCATTTTCCAGCCTGGCTACACGTCTTACAAAGACATCCACAGTGGGATTCGAGATACGACTAGAAACTTGTCAGCAGAGCGGAGGTAGATGCAAATACTCCTAGGGACTCGCCTGTAGATAAAACCCTCTTCCTGAAATTTAAATAGTCTTGCAGCATGTGCAGAATCCTTGAAGGTGTAACTCTATATTCATCTTAGTTTCTTTGAACTAATAAAAAGAGGAGTCACCTCATACAGTTGTTGAGTGGATGGGAACGGCTAATGAACCAGTGGTAGGATCTGGACGTTGACTTTTGTGCTGTTAAAATAATTTGTTCTTATGGATCTTCTCCGGGAAATATTCACCCAGCATGAAGCTGCAACGTCTCATACTTTGCGTTCTTCAGTCTCGACATGTCCATAACTAATCGTTATTATTGAGTGCGTGCAATACAACACTGAAATGTCAAATTCTATGATGCGATAGTACTAGAAGTAAAGTGATCGCCACCGCTCCGTCCCCTTTCCCCGAACATTAGGTTGGAAACGCATTGCCCGCGCTATTTTGCCAGTGAGCAAATATTCACTATACAAGGGCAGGGATATGGAAAGGGAGGATGTGATGGTTTTAAAACCTTCTACAGGCACCTATGACCTGATTCAATAACCTAATATATATTCGGTGATGCCGACCAGGTGCTCTAACCACTCAAACGTCGGTTTGCGATCCGCAAACCAACAAAACAACAACTGTTTAGGGAAAGAGCGGGGGCCCGTAGAGAATACGACGGAAAATATCTCATCGTACTAGAAGAAGTTATTACTCAAATCAAGGGCTTCTTGCCCGTGTAATCACTAGCTCATGTCGAAGCCCCGAAAAATGTTGGTGAGAATGTACCGCAGTCATTCCAGCACATCATGCATATAGAACACAAATTCAAGGTCTGGACTTTGTAACGCCGAAGGTTACTCGATGCAACTTATTCGAAATTCAAGTAAGCTGCAGCCGTCTGTGATGTGCTCCACTGTGCAGTCATGTAGGTTATTCCGCATGAGTCCCAGGATTCGTGTGATATTGACTTCGATATAACTGGGATGGATCCATGATAGCCATTGAATCAAAAGCGTGGATGTCTTTCATGACAACACTCTATTCATCCGAAGTTGCGTTGAACGAAGGCGAGAAAGTGCAGGTACACGTCCGAGATTGGTGAATGAGCCGATCATCCTATCATTGAAGTCATCAGTGCCATAGCTTGGTACCATTTACATTCCAGATCTCAAATAATTTCGTGGGGAGTCAATTTAGACCTAGAAGTTCTGATTGTCAAATGGATTCCTCGACTGTTCGAAGTGCAGATCTGCCAGTCATCGAGCTTTCCAAGCTCATTGAGGGTGCTTTTATCACCAATAGACGCTTGCTTGCTGCTTGTTAGGATGTTGGTTTTTTCTACTTGGATCTTCGGGCCCCATCTAGTGAGGTGATGTTGGAACAGGTTGAGGAGCTCTTTGATACGACTCAAAAGGTTTTTGACTTGCCGATCGAAGAGAAATCTAGATACGTTACGGAGAATTATGGAGAATCTAAGATTCATGGGTTGAGTGCCCGAGTGGTTTGTGTGTAGAACAATATAACTCAAATTTCGTCAAAGATATCGTGGTCTTGGATTGAGCACTGGACCACTAGAAGGAAGCTTTATGGTTCGCATTTACGACAACAGCTCTGGAACTTTGCTGATAGTATCGATATCCAATGGAACCCGCGGGGGTACTCGGATGCATGGGATCGGCTCCCCGATAGTTTAACAAGGAATAGGGGCCTGCGTTTGGCCAGATATAGCAATGTCCACAGGCAGGACAGTACTGTACACGACGCCCGCGCTAAGCCATGATTTTCTACGAAAAGCTTACTTTCACTTCTCTTTACTTTGTCCCATTCAGAATTTCTGCGCTGCATGAATGAATCATAATGGAGGAGTTGAAAATGACTCGTGACGCGCTCAACGGGTACGGCTGCTCCCCTCTGTTTTGTTGGTGATTTTGTGATTAACTCAAATTAGACCCGTACCAGCTGGAGAGCCGGAAAAGACGCTCGCACTTCCACAGATAATGCTGCAAGATGGAGAGGTGCCCACAGAGGAAGAATTGAAAGAATTGAGACGGGTTCATGACAATATACCCTTTGCAATTTTCCTGGTGGCTTTGGCAGAGGTGGCTGAACGGTTTGCTTACCGATGTCTAACCGGCCCATTGCGTGGGTGATGAACCTCATTGGTATGAGACGAAAACGCCGTCCTAACATGCAAACAGAAAATTACACTCAAAATAAGTTTCATGATACATTTCGTCCGGGAGCTTTAGGTTTGGTAAGATATTTATATCTGTTTTCCATATCCATTTCTAGATGGGGTCTGATCGAATGCGCTGTCACTGATATTTGCATCCTCAGGGGCAAGCCAGGGCAACTGGGATAGGATATTTTTTCCAGTTCTGGTGCTATCTTACACCCATTCTGGGAGCTGTCACTGCGGACACCTGGCTGGGTCGTTTCAAGACAATTCTTACAGGAGCCGTGTTCGTACATATCTCTAATTACTAGCTATTTGATATCCGCTGATATAATTTCCAGCATTGCAACTACCGGTATCGCCATTTTGTTTATCACATCTCTTCCTGTATCTTTGGAGCATGGCGCAGGTCTCCCGGGTCTAATAGTTGCGCTTCTCGTTGTTGGCTTAGGGTAATAATCTTAGTCCCATCTTCTGAATGTAGGCAGCTAATTTTGGGACAGTACTGGAGGAATCAAAAGCAATGTTGGCCCTCTGATCGCAGAGCAGTTCGCCGACACTAAGCCTCGTATTAAGACTCTTAAGACTGGCGAGCGAGTCATTGTGGACCCAGATGTCACGATTCAAATGATTTTCAGTCGTTACTATTGGTGAGTCGGGACGAAAGCAGACCTATCCTTTGACCTGACGAAATCTAGGGTTATCAATGTTGGTGCATCCTCTGGCCTTGTAGCAACAGTAAGTTCTGTCATTGAAGTTTCCTCTTGGATTCAAACTGAGAAGATATAGTGGCTTGAACTTAAAGTTGGTTTCTGGGCGGCATTTCTTATCTCATTATGTGTTTATGCATGCACAGTCATAGTTCTCACATTTGGCCGGAAAAAATATAGTATTTACTCCCTCAACCTTTTCGTTTCACCATTCTCATTCCTTCGGAATTGTCACTTACTCTCGACTGTAGTAGTTCGTTCCCCTCAAGGTTCACTCATCCTGTGGGCCTTTCACGCCTTTTGGATCAGCTTCAAAAATGGCCGCGATATGGACAAGGCTAAACCTTCATATATCGTGCAAGAATATGGCCGCGCTGATATTCCTTGGGATGACCACTTTGTTGACGAACTTAAAGTTGCTTTAGTTGCTTGTCGTGTCTTGTAAGTTATACATCACCCTGACAAGGCTGGTCATTTGCTGATTATTAATGAATTCAAGTGCTGTTTTGTAAGCAGAAGTTGCAAAAGAATTAGATCTATCTGACATATGAACAGTCCAATTTTCTGGACTTGCTATGGACAAACCAGTGGAAATATTGTCAGCCAAGCCGCGAGAATGAATACTTACGGTCTTCCGAATGATTTCTGTAAGGCAGCTCACCCCCATTTAAGCTATTACTAGTAGCTAATTCTGTTGGGTCTCAAGTGGCAAGCATCAACCCAATAACAGTGCTCCTACTCATACCGCTCTTGTAAGCAGATTGTGTTGACAATGAATTCATTCAGACTGAGATACTCATTTACACAATAGGGATCAGTGGATCTATCCTTCACTTCGCCGACACAAGGTCCAGTTTAAGCCTATTACAAGGATTTCTGTTGGTTTCCTCATAATGGCAGGGGGTATTGCATTTGCTGCTGGGAGTCAACACTGTAAGATTTCTATCTTATTAATTGGAAACTAGATAGTTCGATTGATAATATGAACGCTGATCCTTATCACAGTGGTAAATACGTCACCACTAGAAACTGTAAGCCCTCCAAATATCCACAGTGACCTGGGACTAACGCGAAGAAATCTCAGGTCAGCGTATTCTGGACCATTCCCGTCTACGTCCTGACTGGCGCTTCGGAGATATTTGCATTCCTCACTAGCATCGAATTCGCGTATACCAAGGCCCCACCATCGATGAAAAGTATCATCTCTTCCATCAATCTTCTCTCTTGTTCCCTTGGCATGGCACTTGGCTTTGTCTTGTCTCCGCTATCTGTACAGTCAAAAGTCGAAGTTCAGTTCGCTGCTTTAAGCGGCACCATGTTTGTAGCTACAGTTGTGTTCTATGCAGTTTTCTCCAAATACAACAAGGAGGAGGAGAATATGAATCGGCTTGAGAGAAGTGGAGAGTCGGATCTGAATGGTGCAACCAGAGAAACAGATGATGTTTAGAAGTTGGCTTTTGAGATGGGCCAGGATATTAAGGAAAATCTATTTTCTATTTTCAATCATTTTAGAGGAAGCAATTCCACGTGTTGAAAGAGATCAGGAAGAAAGAGAGATATTGATAATAGTTGGAGCTGCTCCAGTGTTGGAACACGTGGCTGTCGGCTCTTCAAATGTGGCAGACGTACAGTACAATTGCATGTCAATATTGGTATAAGGCGGATACACGTGACCCGACTCGAGCGGCAGAATTCCCTAATGCGGTTCACCGTCTTAGGAAACCCTATCAATATCACCCTTACGTAAAACTTACAATATAACTATCGATCCCACTGAATACAACTAGCACTTACGTGATATACACGTAGTGGTGCCCCGTATTCGAAGTGATCCGACAGCTCTTACCAGAGGGTTTTCTAATTGTCTCTACATGAGATAATCACTCCTACTTTTTGAATCCTTGTGATACCTAGCAAATAAAACATATAAAGCGTATATAATAATAATATGATTTATTTCAGTCGTCCGACCATAACAGCGCGTATTTCTGTGAGTGCTGTGCCTTTCTTGCCCCGTCACTTGCCTCCGAATAACAAGCGGAGCCAAGCAATATACTACTCGAGCTTCAGAGTGATAATTAGATCTCGGAACGGCTATTGTCTTAAGTTTGTGTTTGATCAACTGTGCCGCTTTCAAAAAAAGAATCGTCTACACATTCAATTGCGAACAAGGCTGTGTATTAGTTGATATCTTGCCTCCCCTCCAAAGTCCTGCTCAATCAGGTCAGTTACCTCGGCGATAATCCTCAAGCTTTGATCGACGCTCGGAGATATGGGCTCCCCAGAAACCGCCATCCATCCCTGGATAAGTTCTTTCAGATGCCGGCCGGTGGCGAGGAGCTCTTTTGCCACAAGCTGTCGCAAAGCCGGAAGCCGAATGGCAGCGAGAAGGATAAGCATTGCACCCGCCATTCTGGAAACGCTGATTAGCGCTCCTCCTTAAAAATTTCAAGCAATGAACTTACGAGAGTGAACAGATCCAAGTATCTACGAGGACTGTGTGAGAAAATGCGCGCAGGTTCAGAATATGCAGGAGACATGCATCCAGACAACAACGACAACTCTCCAACACTTCATCAGTTGAGTTAATCATATCCGTCGTCAAGACCCAGGTTAGATATGGTCGGTATATGACGGATCGGCAAGTAAGATACCGTTGTCGTAAGAAGCCTCCGTGCTCTGTTGACGTTTCTTGTGTATCTACTGTAAATTTGAAGGCTACTGGAAGAAACTCTCTCCACTCCTCAAGTTGGTGGTTCAGTTCCGAAACCACATATGGAAATCGAGCATTATCCAGTGAAACCCCGGTCTCTTTCGCATATAAAACGTGATGGACACGGTTTAACAACCGTCTCATGGAAATACACGCAAGAAAGTAGAGAGAGGACTGCTCCTCTTCCTGAACGTTGGAATGTGTATTATATTGCCCTGGCAATGGAATCGATGACTCGATATTTGCAATTCCACTCTGAGGCAATGCCGATAGTTCGGCCAGGTAATCACTCTCTAGAATGTAACAAGACCAGAAGATTCTCCGCATGCATTCTCTGTCTTCTTCAGTTTCGTATACTGGGGCATAGGAAAGTAGCAGACGACACTTGGTGGCGGCTGTGTTAATATATTCCCATGCTTGCAAAGGTCTTCTTAAATATGCAAAATAGAGCCTGGTATTAGGTTTAGTAATTTTCAAACAGAATTTATCAGAATAGCGAACACTTACGCTACTAGAAAGAGACACTGCACTGCAGTTGCACTCATCTCCATATGTACAATGTGCAGTTTCTTTAGCAGACCGTCAAAATACATATCTGCCATCGACTTTCTCGAAACCCGATAGTCTAATTCATCATTCGAAAAATTTACTCCATGGCTCATCCCAGCTGTTGATTGACTTGCACAGCCCAAAGCCATGATCAAAAAGGAAAGACATGATGAAGTGTTATCATCGACGTGTCCAGATGACATCTGAGAGCGTGTGGCTTTAAGTGTTTCTTGTGAAACAGTGGGATACCAGAAGTTGATAGAATGTTCAAAAGACGCCACAACCTTATCTATATCTGTACTGTTGACGTATGGAATCATAGTTGACTGTCTCATATGCACTGGTGCTCGGGACTGCTCAAGTGTGAAAATCGAGACGTATATTTGTCTGAGAGACGGAAAGACATCGAAATGAGGCCATTGTAGGATTGATTCTGTTGTCGAGGTGTGCATAGAGTCAAGAATGGCATTTTGAAGCGTCTCGGGGGCACTGTTTGAAGTGCTAGGAGGTCTTTGGTGCTGGGGATCTGTGGTATTGAAAGATGGCCCGGAGTGAAGTGGTATTCGACGTCCTGGGTTGAAAGAAGAAGAGGAGGAAGAGGCCTTTTCTCAAGACGTAAATAAAAAAAAAGTCCTGTAAGTATTGGGCTTGTGAAAGTAGCTTACTATTGCTGCATTCATCTCATGTAGGTAACTTTCTAGTCGTAATACCCCTTCTAGAATGAGATCACTCTTGCCCCTTCTAAATGAAAATCAGCATAATGACGTCGATATCAAAGAGTTTAAGTCTTTACGAATTGGTGTCAGCCCCATGTGTGCACACTATATCAGAATTCGAACACCCTCCGCATGGCTGTTGACCATCACATCTCAAAGATTGGTTAGCCTTAAATCGCAAAGTAGCAACAATATCGGTTTACCTAATTTTCCTAA
>Ga0247734_1000346_pt1 | contig 41185 bp, 36 predicted proteins | sample UWRJL103311B2_FD_180933 | JGI IMG/M metagenome (GOLD analysis project Ga0247734, IMG submission 180933) | Plant litter microbial communities from Arlington Agricultural Research Station in Wisconsin, United States - UWRJ-L103-311B-2 | ecosystem: Environmental > Terrestrial > Plant litter >...
TTTTTCAACGAAAGCCCTTTTTTTTCAAATGGATGAAATGGTACCTGTTGGTCAGCAGGTACATAAGTGCTATAATCTGTAAAACCTTGCGGAGTGGCGGAGTAAAACGTTGCACGATCAGCAGCGGCAAGCTCCAGGTTATGCTCAAGGCGATAGGGAAGGTCTGGATTAGAAATAAAAGGTATACCAAACGATACAAGATCCGCAGCGCCAGATTCAACGGCCTGGATGGCCCTTTCCCGGGTATAGCCGCCATTCACGATCATTATACCATTAAAGGTGTTTCTCATGACATTGAAACATGCATCAATGGCATTTCTTACTTCGTCCCCTTCTTGTTCCAGGCGGGTGACAGTGTCAATCAGGTGGACGTAGAGCAAACCTATCCGGTTCATTTCATTGGCCAGGTAAGCATATGTTTCAGGTATATCTTCATAATGTGGCATATCCGCCTGCGTATTGTATGGAGAAAACCTGATGCCCAAATTATCTCTGCCTATTTCCGCTGCGACAGCCTCTGTCATTTCTACAATGAACCTGCACCTGTTTTCAATATTACCGCCATATTGGTCAGTTCGTTTGTTCACATGAGGATTCAGAAACTGTTCCAGTAAATAGCCGTTGCCTCCATGCAGTTCAACGCCATCAAGTCCTGCTTCCAAAGCGTTTCGGGCTGCCGTTACAAACTCGTTAATGGCTTGTTTTATTCCTATCGATGTAAACGATTCAGGTTTGCTTGCTTTTACAGGCCCTTGTATGTCAGAATACACCATGATATCTGCAGCAATTGCACTCGGCGCCACCAATTTTGCGCCCACAGGTAAATTTATAGTACTGCCAACCCTGCCAGGATGGTTAAGCTGTGCGTATATTTTACCATTACTTTCGTGGATCACATTTGTCACTTTTTTCCATGAGTGGATTTGCTCTTCGCTAAATAACCCGGGAATACGCGGGTAACTTAAGCCATTGGGTGACGGGGATATTGTTTCAGATATAATAAGCCCGGCTGATGCCCGCTGGCAGTAATATTCTGCGATCCAATCGTTAGCTAAATTATCGATAGCCCGTGATCTAGTCAGCGGCGCCATGATCACTCTGTTCTTCAAAGAAAGTCCGTTTTTCTCAAAAGGACGGAATAATTTGCTCTTGTTTTCTTTGTATTGCATAATTGTTTTATTTTAAGTTATTGCTCAGTAGATTCAATGCTATCATCAGCTGAGCCTGCTAAATGTTCCATCAAAGGTCGTCTTGAAAGTAGGTGCCTGACGGCGGCATCCCTGCTGGACCTAAAGTTATATCTCCTATTTTTTCTGAAAGCGTTACAAAAAGTGTCATATCTGTCTTTGCATCCGGCAAGCCTGCAGAATACTCTCCAGAAATTCCTGATGACCGGATCACCTCTGCAAAACCAGCGGGCGAAAAAATAGTTAAAGTCTTAGTGAACGGGCTCCCGGTAAAAGATAAAGCATGCGGTTTTCCTTTTGGAATGGTATATCCATCGCCGGCTTTGAGCGTGATCGTCTCTTCATCAGTTAAGATTTTCAATTCGCCCTCTATCACATATTCCGTTTCACTATAGTTATTATGAATATGAGGCGGTGTCTTAATTCCCTGAGCGCCGATCGCTTCAATGAAATCGTACTGGCCGCACGTATCTTTTCCTTCTGCAATTATTGTTCGGTGAATGCCCAGAAGCCAATATTGATTTTCCATAGCTGTATATTTAATTTTAGTAATCATTAGCGTTTTAGCGGAATATAACCCGGTACAACATTTTGCACTGGTTTAGTGGATTTTAAGTAGGCGAAGATGGCTTTGACATCATTGTCTTTTAAAACCGTAAAATTTTGCCATGGCATAGGAGGCATCAGTTGCCTTCCATCTTCCTGACCCTTGAATTTTCCGTGTCTGATCGCTGCTTCAAATTGTTTATAGCTCCAGTTACCAATTCCCGTAGCATCTGATGTGATATTTGCAGCGAAACTTGAGCCCCATGGGCCCATAGCTAAGGTCATGTCAGCATTTACCAAAACAAAACCATCTGATACCATTTTCTTTGGAAAGGCAGGGGCCGGGCGGTCCGCCGGATAACCTGATAATTGTTTTCCTGGCTGTAACTGCGTGCCAGCTGGTCCAAACATTTTTGGACTATGACAGTCATTGCAACCGGTTACAGTTACCAGGTAACCACCTAGACGCTCCAGACTGTCAGTGGTAATAGTGTCTGCCGTAGCAATTTTCTCAGATTCCTGAGTAGTGAAATTGCATGAATACATAGCAAATACAGGAAGTACGAAAGGGATTACAAAAAGAAATTTAGTGTTCATAATAATATAGAATTGAAAATTATTTACAAAGAAAGCCCGTTCAAACCCATTTCTAAATGCCCTAAAATGTGGTTATAATCCACCGTAAATGAGAGTGTTATCCCCAAATTAGGGTACGTCGTATAACAATTAAAACATATATTTTTGAAAAAAATAAAAATATGTGCACTATACTTCCAATCATTTTCTATCTATTCTTATTATTTAGTTGCTTCACTCATGCTGGCCATATTTATCAGGACTGCAGCACATATCATAAAACAAGATTTTCGAGCTATTAATTGTCTTATGCGGCAGGACCTGTGATAGGATTGAAGTCCCCGCCGCAGGGCAGTGTTAACTTCATCTGTTAAAAATTAAATCCAGTTATGATCCATTTCAATATATTAATAGAACAAGTAAGAAGTTATTCACCATCATATGGTGTTCCTCCTTACCATTTAAAAGCGCTCTTCACAGATGATATGAGAACGTTATCCATTCAACATCCGGATCCCCATGTATCCTACATAGGCGTCTACATCTGGGAAAGTTATAATAAGGAAGACCTGTTGCACTATCTGAAGCATTCCAAAGAATATTTTCAAATGCCTGAATATTGCAGGCCTGAATTCATTAAGTTCCAGCTTAAACGCTTAAGCAATGATTCGGAACTTAATGAATGGAAGGTGAATCAGACCGCTATTGCTATTGGGATAATCATGGGAAGTTGTAAAAAAATGGGGCTTAAAGCGACGGTTATTGACATGCAGGATGAGCCGACGACTTATCTCCCAAACACCAGCATTTATTGTTTCATCAAAGTGCATAAATAATATAAGGCCCAAGTTTATTGCATTGGTAATGCCCGTCATTTTATCCGCTGATTAGCTTCATTCAAGCTATCGTCCTTATTCACCTCTTTAGCTTTCACAGTTTGTTTACCAAATCTGTAAGTCAGGCCGAAAGCTATCGTACGCGTATCGTTGTATGACCTGCTCTGATAGGGCAGCCATAAAGCCCGTTCACCTTCATAAGTGCCTTTGAAAATATCATTGCCCCTTATGTACAAGGTCAGCTGTGGTTTTTTTAATTCTTTGACAAGAGTTGCGCTCATATTACTATAACCCAAATGATGGTATAGCTGATCACTGTTAACGTTACTTCCATTAAAACCTATCCCGATCTTCCAGTTTTTAGGTAAGGTAAAATCGTTATTGATGTTTCCATAAAGGTTGATATTAGAGCTGGACAAAGGCAAATTACCGTAGGGTTTCAAATCTATAGTCATTAGCCTTGCATTAATCCTTAACTGCCAGAATGAGAAAGGTTTTAAGGAATAATACCCTCCAAGATAATAATAAGCCCCGTTGAAATTATCATATTGTTGCTGCAGTAAGCCCTGATCATTCTGCGCAAGCACCGATGAAATTAGGTCGTTAAATACCACCGCACCAGCATTAAATACCAGCTTGTTGTTGTATGTCCAGCTTACATTGATATTATGGGTCCTGGAAGGTTTGATTTCGCTGTTACCCACAAAGTTGGCCACAGTATTATCCGTAAACCTCGAGAAAGGATTCAGCAGATTGTAATCAGGCCTAGAAATCTGCTTGCTGTAATTGATATCCAAAGCATTCTTATCATTGAGTTTTTTCTGTATGTAGAGGGTAGGGAAGGGCGTAAGCTTATCGTATATTTTTTCTCTGCCGCTGCCGTTGGTTTTAGAAAACACCTGATTCTGTTCAAGCCTTAGTCCTAACTGAAAATACCAGGAATTCACCTGGGCTTCCCAGGAAGTAAACAGGCCATAGTTGACTTCATTGTACCTGAAATTTATCCTGTCACTTACCATTTCATTTATCGTTCTTTCCGCATCCGTATAAGTAAGCCCCAGGTTTTCGTTTTCCAGGACGGTATTGTAATATCTTGCGCCAGAAACCCATTCGCCCTTTAACAAGGGACGGACATACTGACCAGATAACGTCACGAAATTTGTATTGCCCGGCAACACAGCTTTATAAAAAGGAGTTTTTGGTAGCAGCATACTTTCGCTGTTGTAATAAGAAAGGTCGTTAATGATGGTATTATCGTTTTTGTTTCTGGAATAAGCTACTATATACGTTAGACTTTGCCTGGTGCTGTCCCATTTAATATCATATTTTACCTGTGATGAAAAGGTTTTAGATGAGCCACTCACCGCATTGGAACTTTGCCATACCGAGTCTTGTAATTGTCTCCTTTCAGCAGTGTAGACTCCATTGTTACCATTAACAAAGTTATCCGTATTGTTTGGTGCATATTCGGCGAACGCCGTAAGCTGGTTCTTCTGATCAAAATCGACGCCCAGATTACCAAAAACACGATGACGATCGCTTTTATTTATGCCAGTTTGATCTACCTGCCAGGGCAGGTCTTTAGAGTTTATTGAGGTATTTAAAACCACGGTATTCTCAATCTTCGATTGACCGTAATTATAGCCTGCCTGCGAAGTAACTTTTCCTTTTTTTGCATCAACAGTTAGACCGCCGTTATATCTGGAATACACTCCTTTGGTGTTGGTTAAACTTAAAGTTCCCTTTACGCCTTCGTATTTCATGTTAGTGGTAGTAATTAAGATCACCGCACCGATATTTGAATCATATTTAGCACCAGGGTGCGAAGAGATTTCTACCTTTTCTATATTGGCCGCAGGGATGTTTTCGAGATATCTCATCAGGTCGTCTCCACTGAGAAACAACTGCCGACCATCTATAAAAACAGTTGCGGGTTTGTTTGCTACTTTGAGGGTCGCATCCAACCCGGTTTCTACCAAAGGACCAAACTTTAAAGCCTCCCAGGTATTTGACGTTTTTGCGAGGGTGTTCTCCTGAATATTCATGATAAAATTGCCATTTTTATTCTCAATGAATTTCTTCTTGCCTTGTACGGCAACACCCTTTAATGAAATGCTTTCTTCTTTCAACAAAAGCGTAATCTCCTGTTGATCTTGGATCTTAATGGTTGTGTCGGTTGAAGAATACCCTACGTAAGAAGTTTGGATCCGGTACTGTCCGGCCGGTATGCCTGCGATAACTATTTTGCCGTTTCGGTCTGTCAACAATACTTTCTTAAATACCGTATCTCTTGTGATGGTGAAGCTAACTGCGGGTAAAGCAACCTGATTTTTAGAATCTAAAATAGTAAAATAAATCGTTTGAGATTGGGCTTGTGCGAATGCACCTACTGTTAGTAGCAGAATGTAAAAGAGGAGCGTTTTATTCATGTAATGGTTACTGGCTTTGCAATTAAAGTAGATTTCTAATGGATTAACAATTTGTCAATAATATATGGGATATTAAAATATTATTAGCAAATATTTCCAAATTTATGCCAGTATTGTCGGTACCCGCTGTAGGGCTATTGGCAGTGATTTGGAAGCACGTTACTGATAAAAGCGTTCAGTATCGAACGGTACGCGTACGGTTGCGGACAGCTGATACAGAACGAAAATCTCTCATGGAAACCGCTCAACCTTGCAGAGACGAACAGAAGAACCCACTTTCTCTCGTCGATTTGTGCCTGCTAATGTTTAAAGGGTAGGGAATACGAAGAAAATAATTCATTATAATTATATATATTAGTGTAACCAAAACTATGTATATGGCATATCGATTCACAGTAGATACACGCGATATAGAAATCGCAGCTATCAATGAGCATTACCAGTATACCATTATTTGGGAAAGCCTACCCGTAGGTTATATCTATGTTTCAGAGCTGGATGAAGATTTGAACTTGCCCATATGGAAGGGTAGTACGCCATATCTTGATACGCATGCAAATGCGATTGGTCGGTGGATTGAAAGTTGTGATAGGTAATATTTACAATGTGATGCTCGTGGGCAGCTCTATAATAAGTGGCTGTAATGGCTTAATTTAAAGCGTAATTGCTGGGCTAACACACGGAAATAGCCTAAAAACCTGGTTTTATCCACCAGGTTTTTGGCCCGATTTCAAAAGGGGTTTTCTTAGCCATTTTATAGTAAATGGTTCCAAAAATTGCCAAAAAGACTGTTGAAAACCGAAAAATATTAGCATACGTTCCCCCTAATACGTTACTGTCGATATCAAAAATGAGCCAGTATAGATTCATAAAACAGTGTAAAAAAATCGCAGTCCATAAGTTAAATTGCCATTCGGAATAAATCCAGGAGAACAAAACTGATCCAATGAAGGTAATAGAAAATATGCCGATAAGTTCTAGGATGTCGTTACTCTGATATAAATGCGCTATTGCGAATAAAATAGAACCCAATAAAACCGATGGTAAAAACCCCAGTCGCGTAAAACGGTATAGTTGTCCAAACAGGAATGCACGATATATGATTTCTTCAAAAAATGCAGATGAAATAGTATTTATAATTATGGTGTTGAAAGACAATTGTTGTTGATAACTAAACTTAATTCCATAGGCAACGAGCATTGGTAATGTACAAAGAAATGCAAAAGCAATTCCGTTGGTTATACTGCCGGAAAGCCCCAGTTTTTTGAGAATGTTTTCGGAATTCTTATGTAAAACAGAGATTGTCATCAACAAGGGTAACAGTGTTGTTGAATATGCTAAAATATGACCAACTGCTTTCGACCCTGTTAATGATGTGACTTGCATTTTTAAAAATGAAAAGAAATTGGCGTCAATGAAAAAATAGACCGCAAATCCAATAGTGAAAACCAAATAGAATCTTAATTTGTTCATACATTTTATATTTTCTGCCAAAAGTAGAACAAGGGGGGAATTTAATCAACGCAATGTGGCGGTTTACAGAGTTTAGGGACGAGCGACAACCGTTTTTAGAATAGGAACAATAGCAGCAGTGTAATTTCTTGAAACTATTAGCTCTTTTTCGAAATTTTTTACTGAGATTTTATAACCGGATGCATTTCCTTTGTACTTCGTTATCATTTGAAGATTTACGATAAATGACCGATGCACACGTTTTATAGTATCCGTTTGAATCTGATTTAATAATGTAGTTAAAGAAAGCCGGATAATTTCTTTTTGAACACTACCATTTCTATAAAAGTGGATAATGCAATAATTATCTGCGGCTTCTGCATAAACAAAATCCTGCTCTTCAATATGTAAATGAGTATTACCTTGGTCAGCAATAATATATAGTTTTCCTTTTCCTTCTTTTATGTCAATACTACTTGTAGTTGTTACGCTCGATGTATTATCAATAGAAATGGTTTCCTTATTTTTATTCAGATAAATGTATCTAGCCATAATATAAATGGTTGAGGCAGGGAGCCCCAAAGCCGATGTATATAAGAACATATACAAATAATTCTCAAATGAAAGATTTACTTTGCTTAACATCAAAGAGTTGTAGATGTATGATAATGTAGAGATTAACAGTAATATCCAAAAAATTTTTACCAATTCTAAGCCAATAGTCCATTTCCTTGCCCGTTTAGTTAAAAATAAGCTGACTATGAAAAATGAAAAAGTAGTTATAATGGCGTAAGGAAATAGCATTAGATATTTGTAGGAGTGCTCAAACTGGCTGGTTCCAAATGGTTGATAAATGATTAGAAAAAGATATATTAGGCATCCTACAAATGTAGATGTAATAACAATCTCCTTTTTTGTCTCGTAGTTAGGATAATGAATTGTTAAAATCATAATTGTCATTTATATTATGGCTAACATCTTTTAGCTCTGTGTTATGTATGCCATTTAAATTATACTTAACATAAGAATACACCTTAAATTTAGCACAAATTTTCAAAGGAACAATTTCTACTACATGAAAAGGTAGGGGCGATAAAAGCATAGTACAAGCGGGATTCGGTTGTTTCTTCCATCGTATTGATTACATGGTGGAGGTATTTTCTTCCGCATAATCACTTATTACCTGAAGGCTAAGGCGTTCCTGCTAAAGATCTGTTATACTACTAAAATTAATTTGCCGTAAGTCTATTTTTTTTGCCGACTTTACATTTGAGATTAAGTTTCCAAAATTCCGTTTCACGTATAATAGACTGAAGTTAAGTATGTATGATCGTCTAAAAAGTTTCTTGTCGCCTCTTTTCATTTTTAGCCTGGTGCTGTTAATCCTGAACGACTTCATGCTGAAAGCAACTTTCCATAACACCCTTACCGGAAAACTTTCCGATTTCTGTGGCCTGTTCATTTTCCCTATTTTCTGGTCGGCTGTCTTTCCCAAACGTAAATTATGGGTATTTGTCTTAAGCGCAATCCTATTTGTGTTTTGGAAAAGCGAATTCGCTTCTGGTATTATTGAATTGCTGAATCCCATCTTTAACATTCAACGGGTTGTCGACCCGACCGATCTGATTGCTTTACCCGTATTATTGCTTGCCTGGTTCCATATCAACGGCACTCCACACATAACACTGAATAACTCTTTGTCAGCTCGCTTAAGTGCCTGGCTTATAGGATTAGTTGCTTTTTTCTCCTTTTGTGCCACCAGTCAGCAGCGGTATGTTCAATCCTTTGATCAACCCCAGTATGTGTTATTGAAAGCTTCGGCAAGCCCCGATGCCAAATTGTATGATGAATTTGAATTTTATAGAAAGGATTCGTTGCTTGTCGTTCAGGTCAAACAGCTGTATATTTCAAGGCCAGTGAGGGACGATGATTATAATAAAAACCGTTCAATTAAAGAACTGGATAAAAATATTCGGGACTGGATCAAAGACAGCGTAAGCCTCGTTCCTCCTGGAAAGATAACCTCTCTGACCATCGCCACGGCACAGGGGATAGACTCATTAAGGTTTAACGGCGGGCGACTGGACGGTAGGTTCAGCAGAACAAAAGATGGTAAACTCATCATAGAGGGCTTTTACAAAATGGGGCTGGAAGACTCCACCTGGACCTTCAGAGATAGCATCGGTACGAACGCGGTGCTAAAAACCTTTGTGAATGGCGAAGGAACCAGCATTAAGCAATTTAATCGTGATAAGCTTGTTTCGAACACCAGCATCAATACCCGTGCGCACACCATACGGAATATATACTTCCAGATCGGGCTACTAATTTTATTCGTAATAGGCACCATACTGGTATTGGTGAAAAATTACCGCAACACATTTCCTGAACACCTTATACTTAAACGGCGTTGGAAATGGCTGTTGTGTTTTATATCGCCCTTTTTGGTCTGGCTTGCATATGTTGGGATTCTAATACTGCTGAGGGATTTCAGCCAGGATATTTTTGAGAAGCTGGCTTCGATTATTTTGATTTTTATGGCGACTTGCCCGCTGATGTTTGTTGTCGTATTCTGGATTAGATTGAGAAAGGAGATGGATATCTTTTTGTACTGTCTGTTATTCGCGTTGTTATGCAGTATATTGACAAGCTCCGGCACACTCATCGCCCTCTCTAATTAGGTTGATATTTTAGCTGATTTAATCCGTATTCCGTTACGAGGAATGCTAAAATTGCATCCACCTCCCGTTGAATTTTGGGAGGTGAATGTGTTTAGGAAAGCTAAACAAGTTTAACGGATTTTCTCAAGTCCGCTAATCGCTGTTATGATATATGCCGGGGTAATTATTGCTGCACAAAAACATCCTGGGCTAATTGTGCGATTTTTTAAAAGTCGACCTTCTGCTCTATTCAATATTACCATAAGATTTTGAGTTTTTTTTGTTTAGGCAAATGTACGTCAATAAGTTACAATTGCACCTCTCACCAAGACTCGCTGCCTAACTCTTCCCACAATTTCCTATTATTTCCCGTAAATGCCTAAAGTTTTCTTTGCGTCCTACATCAGATTGCCGTGACTGCAGTATAATCTTGTCAGTATTTTAGAAGCATCTTTGTTCGTAGTTAGCTTTACCATACTTCGCCCATATCCCGCAGTAGTACCGCTAAGACTCCACTAAATTAGCTGAATACAGTGGAGTTATAGCGGGATTACTGCGCATGAAGTGTAGAGTTGCCTACAACAAACTACAACTAAGCTACGACCAGGCTACGACCGTGTTGAAATGGCAAATAGCTCCATTGGCCTACTTCTGCCTCTAAGAGGAACCTGTCCAACTGATGTTGTGGCATAAATGGGAGGGAGTTGAAGTACTTTAACAAGATCTTCCGACAGCAAAATTTCAGCGCCGAATTGATTGCATAATCCCTGTATCCTTGCTGAGGTATTGAGGACGTCGCCTGTAAATATAATTTCCTTTTTTAGCGACCCAATCTCCCCGGCGGTTACCATACCATAGTGCAGCCCCGCTTTGAAAGTTGGTAATAAGCCAAATTTGCTGATGTACTTTTCCTTCCGCATTTCGAGACTACGCTTCATGGCGAAAAAACAATCAATACTGTTATTATTCTTTAATCCATCCCTGAGTTTCCAGCAGATAATCATTTCATCACCAGCGTATTGATAGATTGCGCCAGCATGATCTATAACAGCACCTGATAGATCTGAGAAATATTCTTTTAACATCTCGAAGTATTTGACATGTCCCAACTGTTCAGCGATTGTTGTTGAAGACTTCATATCTACGAACATAAATATCCTTTCTTCCACTATGGGATGGTGGTAAGTTCCCAGAAAAAAGTTGTTCAATGTGCCTAGTCCAATACTTTCCCGAAATTCAGTATAAAACTGTGTGATCACAACTACCACAGCAATGTAAACCAAAATGCCGATTATTGAATAGTGGAGGAAAAACGCCCAGGCTGGTGAAGACAAGTTATCAAAGGACTGCTCATTATGCGCAAAAAACGTGTTGACTAACGTAAGGACGACAAGGAAAATTATGAAAATGATTAGATAAACAATTGATTTAATTGTAATCTTTGCGGTAAAGCTGTTTTGGATAAATCTTTTACTAAAATAACTAATCTCCAAAATGCCACTCAATAAACCCATCATCAGGGCACCAGCAGGAATTGTAAATATGTTTGTTGCGAAATCATAGGGAACACCAGTTAACGGGTAATGGTCCAGATCTCCGAGCAGACTTTTCTCCAGCAAGCAATATACTAAGCTAAAAATAAGCCATAAGACACTGAAAGGCATGATCCGGGAAATATTTCTTCTGGTTTTCGGCGACAACATAGAATTCAAAGAAAACGAATTATTGATTTTTCAGTAAGGTGACGGTTAATAATTTGAACAGCCAGACCGGTTATTTCTGAGTGTATTTCACTTCTTCATAGGGTTGAACCAATACCCAACCCTGTCCCATAAATTCCATTTGAAAAGATTCGCCGCTACCACGTCCGATAAAGGATCCGAAAGTAATATTTGTCTTAATGGATGGAGATAAGTTTTCTGACCAGGCAACAGTAGCATTAGGATCGGTAAATACTGGTTGACCAGGAGTCACTTTCAGAAGTATTGGCTCCCCGTGAGTTGTGATTGCGATGTATCCTGTGCCAGAAAGCCTCACTTGAAATAGTCCTCCAGAAACCATTCCAGCAACGCTTTTGAGCATTTTGATTTCGTTGTTAATAGTGTCTTCCAACGCCAGAACGTCATTTCCGTTGACAAAGATGGCTTCGTTCTGCAGTTTTATAATTTTTACTTTTTTTCCCTCATCAGCCAAATAAAGTTTACCAGTTCCCGAAGCATACATCAAAGAAGCACCTTCTCCGGAAAGCGCCTTTTTTATTAGTCCGCCAAGTCCTTTGCTAAGCATGCTCTCTCTTTTAAAATCGATATTGCCGATGTATGCTACCATGGAGCCGGCCTTCGATAGAATTTTTTGATTCTTAAGGTTAATCTCCAGCATCGCTGGTTTTTCCAATTCAAAAAAGTCATTTTCAGCAGGATTTTCTGCGGATTCAAGAATTAGTTCATTTAGCGTATATTCCTTTTTTTCCATAGGGGTTAAGTTTTAAATTGGTAAGCAAGATCGCAATTCCATCGGATACTTGTATGCAGACAGAAAAGAAAAGTAAAGCATTAGTGTTGTTTCCTGATGATCAAATTTTTCCATTCCCCGCCAGAACCATTCCCGACCCAATACCCAACCATTTTTCCCTGCGTTTGACCCAACAGTTCGGTCTCAAGGACCGGAATTTTATTTCTGTTAATGTATACACTTACTGATTTATCTAATATGACTAGCTTAACGTGAAACCACCCGTTCGGATCAATATTGGACGGCATCGCTTTTTCATACCTTCCTGGAAAGCGCTCGCGCAGAACCGGCCAGTCATATTTCGGATTTGACAGGTATTGGACAGCATGCGATTTTCTCAACGTATCGGCTGCCCTGAAATTGAAGGGCCTGAAATAAACTGCCTCATAAGTTCTATCGTCAGCACCATGGAAGGCCAGGCCCAAAAAACTCCCTTGGTACTTGTCCATCCCTTTTGCATCGAACTCAATTTCACCCTCTTTGAATTGCTGATCCAAGATCCAGGCAACGCCAACACTATCAACTTCGTTTAGGCGGACTATCTTCGATTTGATGTCCAGACTAACTATTCTGTTTACTGCCCTGAATTTTGCATTTGACATTTGCGCTTGTGCGACATTGCCCATCCCCAGCATAAGAAAGCAGATTAAACAGACACCCGCGATATTAAGATTTTGTATTTTCATTTTTGTGAATTATGTTAATATACGATTTTTATAAAAGTACTCTTACCACCATAAGGCTTAAACAAAACACAATCATTGATGTGTTACGATTGATTATGTGATGCAGGCAAATATTAAAAACAAAAGATAAACCATGATGTCAAATGCGAGACAAGTCCATTCAATAACGTACAAGTATACATGTCGATCCTGATTCTACGTTTATAGTGCAGACATGGGATGAGAAAAGTGTCATGCCGTGGAAGGCCGGTTTTACCTTTTACAAAGTATATCGGCACAGTATTAAATAATTATCAGCCAAAGCAAACCATAAAAAATATGAAAATCTTAAAATCAGTAATAATTGCAGCAACCATTCTTGTGTTCACTTTTAGTCAGACGGAGGCTATCGCTCAGCAGAATAACAGAAAAGTGAGGATAGCAAATATCGAGATTGATTCAGCCTATATCAAGGAATATAATGTAGCCCTTGCTGAGCACGCTAAAGTAGCGGTTCAAATGGAACCAGGGGTACTTGCTTTACAGGCGGTCTACGACAAAGCGCATCCTACTAAGGTTACAGTCTTTGAAGTATATGCCAGCGAACAAGCCTACCAACAGCACCTTAAGACGCCACACTTTCTTAAATATAAGAATGGAACACTAAAAATGGTTAAATCCCTTAAATTAGTCGAGGTAGCTCCGATAGCTATAGAGATCAAACCGGAATTAATGAATTAATACCTTTAAGTAAGGTAGATCATTTTGATTGCTTGCAAAAGAACGGTCTGATTAAATCAATTGCGGCTACAACTGCGGAGAAACTTTGATTAGCTCAATGTTCCCAACAATTTCCACCTCGTCTGCAATGATAAATTTTCCTGAGTCCAGGATCCCAGCCCACGTTAAATCGAACTCCTTTCTGCTTATTTTGCCTCTTATAGAAAAACCTGCTCGCTTTTGTCCGTTAAGATCTATTGAAGTTCCTCCGAATTCACCGTTCATGGTGATCAAGTTAGATACCTCTTTAATGCTAAGCATGCCCTGAAGTTTAAAATCTCTACGGTAGGCAGATAACAGCGATGGTGGGTTCATGCCTTGTTTATCAAAAAGGATACTGTCGAATTTTAGGTGGGGATAATTAATAACATCAAAGAAATCCTGCGATTTTAAGTGCTCGTCCCTGGGTTCGTGATTTGTGGTTAGCGATGTCATATCTGCTATTAATGTGAGGTCAGTGACTTCACCAAAATCATTGCCTGTAGTCTGTACTTTAAGGTCGAAAGACTGAATATAGCCCGTAACTGTGCTTATCATTAAATGTTTTGTTTTGAAAGATAACTCGCTGTGGATGGGGTCGAGGCTCCACTTAGTTATTACCTCGTTTAAAAAAGAACTATTCATAATTGGAATTTTAATACTATATAATTTGATTTTTTTTGTGGTAAACGCTCGACTCCATACAGCGGATCTTTGGTGCGTACAGGCTATTCTTGCTGGGAAGAATCAACGTGTTTTACTTTTGCTCATCAAAGTCAATTTTATTGACCTTCCTTAATTAAAATAGCTGCGACTTCTTTCGGCATGGAGATAAAGGGTGTATGGCTGCTTTTTAGAGAATAAGTCCTGATACCAGAAACCTTGTTTACCATGGACTGCTGTGTTACATAGCTTATCGCATGATCATTGATTGTGTATATATATACTTTTTCAACCGCCCCAAAATGAGCATCACTCAGCGAAACAGGAGTTGCAAAAGGAAAGAGTGGATCTGCCTGCACACCAGCAGAAAATTTATTCTGGACATCTCTAGGCGCATCAGCAACAAAAATGTCTACCACACCTTCTTTTGCTATCCCTGCCGAAGCCTTTTCTTTGTCAATTTGTAGATATTTTCCTACATGGCTTCCTTCATCTTTTGTGGCGATATCAAGTAGGCTCTGGCCGCTGGCAGGAAGATAGGCGCTTAAATAGATCAGCTTTTTGATACTTCCCGGTATATCCTCTGCCACCTGGCTAATAATTACTCCGGCCATGCTATGTCCTACCAGAATAATGTTTTTCTGATCCCCAATCGCTTCTTTTACAGCATCTACATACGATTTTAGTGTAATAGAAGGAAATGGAGTTTTATCGCCGCCATGACCTGGCAAGCTAACTGCCACCACATTGAAACCTTTTGATTTTAGTTCGGGCGTTACTTTCTCCCAAGCAGATGAATCTGACCAGGCACCATGTACCAGAACTATAGTTGATTTATTAAGATTCTGTGCTGACACGTTCATTCCAAACATACCTGCGATTACTGTTAATACTAATGTTTTCATTTTTATATTTTTTAAATCAATTCGTTTTGACATCACAAACATACTCGTCACTTCTTTCAATAATATTCACCCAGGTTAACATCGTACTAATGTTAAATGCTAATGAGGCGACTATTATATATGTTCGTAAAGCCTTCTTAATATTTCACGGGCCTCTTTCATGGGCTCTTTGGCTTGCATAACGAGCTGTAGCCCCTTGTCACGAAGTGCTGCCAAAGACGGTCTGTCAGCTGCCTGAAGTAGCCTTAAAAGATCTTCTTTGTTATGGTCTGTGCAATAAACCGGGCTGCCGGGCTGCTGACGCCATGATTCGGAAAGTGTGCCACCGTCCACACCATCAAAGCCCAGTTCATCAATTAGCTGGATCAGGTGCATCTTTTGGTTATGGTCATCCCCTGCAACCGGCAGGGCAATTCTTTCAGACTGGCCCGGAAGTTTCCCGTTATCTGCTAAAGACGCTGCTTGAATACTATTAAAAGCCTTAAAGACAGGTCTTTGTATTTGTGATACTACCCATTGGCTTTCCAATTTTCCTTCCTCAAGTTCATCAATTCTTCCATCCCTCAAAGGATAATAATTGCCAGTATCCACTACTATAAGACTTTCTTTACATCCAACGAAGAGGTCAGGTGGTAAACTTTCTATGCTCTTTTGGGGAATAGAGATTATTACCAGGTCGACATTTACAACTGCTGCTCTAAGCTCTACTGCTTCTGTATTTGTTTCCTGGGCCAATATCTTCAGCGAATCTGCTCCCCTCGAGTTGGCAATCTTAACGCTGTGCCCAAGATTACTTAATTTTTTTGCCAATGTTGAACCGATCTGGCCGGCCCCTATAATACCAATACTTTTCATAATTATTAAATTGTTTAAGCCTCAAAAGTAGCGTATCTTAGACCTTGAATTAGCTGTAGTAACCTTTAGGATAGTAGACGTATGAAAACCCCCGATTGCGATTTAGACCATAGACAATGCATCAACCAGTACTTTCCATTACGGGATTCGATAGAAGTACTAGGTCCGAAATGGAGAATACAAATTCTTATTGCAGTTAAGTATGGTCATGAAAATTTTACTACTATCCAACAGGCACTTACGCCTATTTCTTCCAGGGTATTGTCCCGGGAACTCAAGGTACTAGAGGAGAATGGCCTATTAAAAAGGGAAGTATCCAATGAATACCCGGTGTACATTAAGTACAAATGGACTGAGCACACCGAAACAGTATCTTCCATAATGGAAATGCTGCAGGATTGGGGCAAATTGCATCGGTCATTTTTGTTTAAGAAGCCTTGATATTGCATATTGTCTAAGTGCTCCGAGTAGCGTAAATAGTTAACTTTAGTTGTTGAACCTTACGCAAAAAAAAGATGGAATAATGATTAGGGTTTCATTGACTTTATTCCCGCTTTTGAAAATTTGAGTAACAAATTATAAATCTGATAGTCTAAAAACGAAAGACTAATTTGCTTAACTTAACAAACATCAACAAAAAATACGGTAGCCATGAAGTACTAAATTTCAGCGAGTGGACTATCACCAAAGGAGTTTACTGGGTAAAGGGAGGAAACGGCACGGGCAAGTCAACCTTGTTCCGAATCATTTCGGGGCACATACCATTCACAGGTGAAGTGCAATTGAATGGAGTAAACCTAAGGAAAGAACCGGTGAAATTCCGCTCTAAAATTAGTTTTGCTGAGGCTGAGCCACAGTACCCCTTATTTATCAAAGGAAAAGAAATGATTGATTTTTATACCGAGGCCCGCAGGGCGGATAGTAAACAAGCTGCAGAGCTGGCTGATCATTTCGAAATGACACCTTTCCTCGGCAATGTAATTGGCAGTTATTCCAGTGGTATGCTTAAAAAGCTTTCTTTAATCTGTGCTCTGGTAGGTAATGCTGATTTATTCATTTTAGATGAACCACTAATTACAATTGATATTCAATCAGCAGATCAGCTCTATACACTAATCAAAGAAAAAGCATCTGAGGGGAAAACTTTTCTTATTTCCTCACATCAGGAAGTTAACAATGATAAACTGAGATTGGATAACGTATTTCAGATCGTCAACAAGCAAGTCATTCAACTATAAATGTTGAAGTTATTAATAAATAGTTTAGCAAAAGAGTTCTATCAGCAGCATGCGGGCTATTTCCTTATGGGATTTTATATTTTGTTTGGAATTGTGGAACCGTCACAATTGCTTGGTTACCACAAAGCATTATTATTGTCCGGAATTTCATCTCCGGCCGGCATTGCGATAGTGTTTGTTACCTGGACATTATACTGCAGTAAAGCTTATTTTTTCATCAAACAAAAATTAACCTTGCACCAGTATAATTTTATCAAAGAAATAGGCAGCCTCGATAAGAATTCGCAGTTCAAAACATGGCTCATTTTCTATGGTGTAATTCTTTTGCCCATCATCATATATGTTTGTGCGTTAATTGGCTTAAGTATTTATAATCAGCTTTTTCTCAGCCTGATTTGTATTCTGTCAGTTTTTACTGCGCTCGTTATGGGCTTGTCATTTCTCTCTTATCAATCAGTGACCTTTGGTTTTTTAAAAGAAGAAGGAAATCAGATCAACACTTATATACAGGTTCAAAGGCCATTTTTCAGCTGGCCACTCTTCTATTTGCTGAATGATCAGCCATTGATGCTATTGATGTGCAAAGTTTTGTCACTTGTTTTCTTTAAAGGCGTGCTCTTGATGTTTGCAGATGTAGGAAACGATACACGGGTGTTATTAGTTGCTTTATTGGCTTCGGTTTTATGCCATGCGGTATTAGTTCTCACATTGATAAAATTTGAAATAGCTTATCTCAACTTCAGCAAAAGTCTGCCAATTTCAAGCTATAAAAGATTACTTGGCTGGTTATTGATTTTCACAATCATTTTATCACCGGAATGGATGTTTTTGATTATCTCCTCGAAGTTCGACCTGTATTCAGTAGTTAATGGATTTGTATTTGGCCTAGCTGGAATGCTTTTTCTTTTGACATTGTTATACATAGTAAGGTTAAAAGTAGATCTCTATCTCAAGTGGTTGCTGTTTTTCTTCTTTATTTCTATGTGGTCAATTCTTGGGAACTATTATTTGTTATTCGGTTTAGTGTTGATGGGAAGTTGTGTGCTATATTACTTAAAGAACTTCGATAGGACTGATTTGAAAGTAGAGGGTGAATAAGTATATAATGTAGGCGAATTTATCCCTTTCACTTAACCTGGTAAAGTGAGATTCACTCCGCGCGCTAAGCCTAAAATCTTGTCCCCTTTAGCCACTGCTGCGGCCTTTTTCTTCAGCATCACCGCGGTCCCGATCTCTGGTCTGGCGTACTTTGGTATCGCCGAGGCGCCAGCTAAAGTTTAGCGAGACCCGGCGGCTTTCGAAAGTTCCCCGGTCGGTGTAGGTCAGAGTGCCGAAATCCACACGGGTGTAGTTGCGCTGGGTCTTGAAGATATCGGATATCCCGAGGCGCAGGGAGGCCTGTTCCCTGAACAGCTTGCGGCTGATACTGGCGCTGACATTTGCGCTGCCAAGTTGATAGTAGATCAGGTTCTGCGAGGCAGAGGTGTAGCGGCCACTTAGCTGCAGCTGGTATTTGCCCGCGAGCGTAAAGCGCTGGCTGGTAGAAACCTGGTATCGCCATTTGTCCTGGTCCAGCTGTCCCTGAAAAAGATAACCATTAAAATGATCGTTCCCCGTGTTCAGTTTATTTAGCATATTCCACCATTTGTTAACCCTGATAGGATAGTTGAGGTCAAAATTGAGCGTCTGCATTTTGCCTGTATTGTCGGGCATCTGGGTCAGCAAGTTACCTGACTCACGATAGACTGTAGCAAAGTAATCAACCGCCCGGCTATATGTGCCAATCAGGGTAATGCGGTTATTGAAGGTATAAGTTAGTTCAGCCTGGTCGTTCCGCTGCGGTTTTAGTAATGGATTTCCGCTCTGCCGGTTAAGCGGATCTTGTACGTATACGAATGGCTCAAGGTCGCTATAGTTTGGGCGCTTGATGCGGCGGCTTAGTGAAAGGCGGAAATGGTGTTTATCAGCTGGCTTCCAGGTCAGATATGCCGAGGGTAGGAGGTTGAAGTAAACGGTGTCGGGTTTGATGACTTCGGCTGTTTCTCCTTTGGTATCAGTTTGTTCTGCCCTTAGACCTATTTGCCAGCCCCATCGGGCGTAGGATTTGGATATTCCGGAATAAAAGGCACTGACCTGCTCTGAATAATGAAACCGGTTTGCATCCTGACTGTTGTCGGTTTGTACGCTGGCAACCTTGAGGCCGGCTTCCAGCTTGAGTTTACTTTTCCAGCTACGGGTATAATCCGCTTTGAGCGTACTAATGCCGATGCTAGTCTTGTTAAGGTAATTGATCGGCGCCTGGCCAGATGTCAGCAAACTGATTTTACTGTCTTTTTTAAAATCGGCGCGATCCAGGTCTACGGTTAGTTCAGTTCCCAGGGTGTCGCTGTAACGATAGTTTAGATTGTAGTTATTCCAATGGCGCACATTAGGGTTACTACTACTGGTCAGGTAGCTATTTACCCCCTGTTGGGAATAAGTATCATAGCTGCCCGTGTTGGTGCTGGCCTCCCGTTCGATGATGGCGCCAAAGGTGCTGTTCGGATTAAGGCTGTAGTCCATCGCTATGCGAAAAACAGGATCGCTCCATTTGTCCACATTACTGGTGTTCTGGGTCAAAAGACCGGGATTCAATTGGCGCTCCTTGATGTTTTCTGTCAGATAGCCGCCTTTGTGCCAGGCTGCATAAGTGCTGATGGCAAGTCTTCCTGTTCCATAGTTGACCAGTCCTGAGAGATCCATCCAGTTGCTTTCACCCTGCGAGGTACTGATGTCCATGTTTCCGGTAATGCCTTTAGTCGCTCCGTTAGTTCTGATGTTGATTATGCCAGTATTTCCGTTCACTTCGTATTTGGCCGGCGGACTGCTGAGGAACTCTATCTGTTTGATATTGCCAACGGGCATCGCTTTGAGCATTTTGGCGAGATCACCTGGGGTCATTTTAACTACCTTGCCATTGATCATGATCTGGATTTCGGATTTACCGCTCATCAGAATGGCATCTTCGTTATCACTGATAGTGACCCCAGGAGCGAGTGCTACGATCTCCAGGCCATTGGCAGCGAGTTTTTTTATTGCATCGTTTACGCTGATCACGGTTCGGTCGGTCTGCTGGCTGATTATGGGCTGCCTGCCCTGTATACGAACCTCTCTCAATTGGGCTGTTGCGCTAAAGGCACTGATGCAAAAAGCAATCGATACTAATATTTTCATATACCAAAAGTGAAGGTTTAGCGAACCGTGCTCGCCCCAGAACATGATCTGACCCCACTAATTCGGAAGATAATCCTTCGGATTTTTTCCGGTCACCTTTTTAAATGCCCGGTTAAAGGTGGATTTGGAATTAAAGCCGGCATCATATGCAATGGCTAGTAGACTGAAATTGCGGTAGGCTGGTGTCTGTAACAGACGGATGGCCTCCTGAACGCGGAACTCATTCACATAATCGTTAAAACTCTTTCCATAAACGCCATTGATCACTTTGCTGAGCAGCGAAGCGTTGGTGCCGATCTTTTTGGCCAGTTCGGTCAGGGTGAGCTCTTGTTCCAGATAGATCTTCTGAGCTTCCATCAGCTCATCCACCTTTAGCTTCCAATCTTCCATCCATGACTGGTCCTCATGCGGCACATCGATCGTTTCGCCGCTGAGCTGTAGCGGCTGAGCGTAGGAGCTGAGCAGGTGTGGCTGGAAATTGAGCTTGATAAGGGGCCTTGCACCATATGCACTAATGGCCATGTAATAAGTAATGAGCGAGAAGGCAAAGAAGTAATACCATGAGCGGACGTACATAAGATCAATGAACAACGATAAGATATGCTCCGAGATCAATAGTATAGTCAGAAGGGCAAAGCTATAGAGAAAGTTGCGCAGCCATTTAAAGCTGGCTGCATCGCTGAAGGAAAGTTCAAAATCTGAAAACACGATGTACTGCCGATAGTAGCGGATGGAAAGTATCAGGTATATCAGTATACTGAAACCCCAGGCCCAGCCATACCAGGCATCAAAGTCTGGATCGGTTTGTCCGTTCATCAGGAAATAATGTCCAAGGATAAACTTATCGGTAACTACCACGATGAGGCACCACAGCAGGTACAATGCGCCGGGCAAAAAATGCAGCCAGTCCCTTTGGTTCAACTGGTATTGGGCATTGGTCAGGCTTTTTAAATAAAGATAGAGCAAAGGCCCGAATAGGAGGGCATGGATAAAAGGGGTATAAAAAAGGAATTCGCGGTAGGGTTGGGTGTCATACCAACCGGCGAATCCCGACATCCAGGGAAAGATGAACAGGGCTGATAGCAGGAAGAAAGTCCCCAGGATCTTGTCCGACAGGCGTTCCTGACTGATGCCCCGTTTCCAAAACAGAAAAGCATACACGCAGAGGTGCGTAAAAAAAATCAGCAGCAGCGAACTTCGCAGCCCGAATTCAAAAACCATATCCGAAGATAAGGATTGTGGTGGTTTAAAATGTGTCAAAATATGATCTGACACCTGAGCAGGATAATTTATGTAGTTTTAAAGAGGCATGCGGCGAACAGGAGCAGATTCTTGATGCAACTAAGCTCACTTCTACTCATCAATTCAATACATCTGTAGAAATGTTCTCTTCGAAATACTTCCTTACCAGGAGGTTGATGAATCGCTTCAAATAGGTTTCATTCAAAAATACGTTAGACCAGTTGTCGTATCGTTCACATTGTACACCCAAATAAAAAAAATAAAGGCTAACCCCGAGCACTGGCAATATCCGCCTCTCTTCGTCAGTTAATTTGGTAATTGACTTCATAGCCTCTCAAGAAGTTTTCTACTTTTAAGTCTCGCTGGCTGACATCCTTCTCCGTGCTATGAAGTTGCAAAATATAGTACGCAATATCGTAACAGAGCCAGCCATTGCCACAAAAGTCAAAATCAAAAATCGTTATCTGTCCAGCTTTTGTAATGTTCATATTGTCAAACCAGATAACCAGGTGAACAGATCCTGACCTCAAATATTTGGTATCTGCTTTATCAATTTGGTTTAATAGATACTGTTGAGCAGATACCAACCAGGACATCTCGTCTGAATCGTCGGGAAGAAATTTCCTTATCTGTAAGAGTGAATCTTCTAAAATGATTTTTGGCTTATAAGTAACTCTTTCTAATTTTAAGCGGCGTGTTGCCTGGTGGATTTTTGCCATTATCTCGCCCACTTTATAATGCAGTTCAGCTGAGAAGTTAAGCTGTTTGTCTCCTTCAGCGTATGAGAACAGTACGCCAGGTCGAATTCCTTCCGGCGCTTCTAAGTACTGGATATACTTTTCATCAACGTCTTTGATAGGAAAAGAAACTGAAACGTGTATCTCTTTAAGCAGGTTAAGCAATCGGATTTCTTCGTTTATCTCTAAGTCGCTCCGCCAGTTTAAGCTGTAAAGCCTGAAAATGAATTTACTTTTTTGATGATCAACGAGGTAACTATGATTAATTCCTGTTTTTAGTATCGTACAGGATACATTTCCAGGAAGGCCGTATTTCTTTGCCACCAACAACCCGATATGTTCGGGTGAAAGAATTGAACTGATAACGGGAAATTTCTCCATGGGCTCAGGATTGGTTTGCAAGATAAGGAAAATGTAAAGATCGCTTCCAGCCCCTGACTCATGATATTGAAATTAATCGTCCATTTTTTTTAGTAATTTCAAAATATTGATGAGTTATGTTGTTGTTTAATTTTTTAGTTATTAATTTTCCATCATGAGTTATCTTGAATATTCCCCGCATCCGGCATTATCAAATTATATTGATGCTTATTGGACGATCATCACCGGGAATATAGGCCAGCCAAAACTACACCGGATCCTACCTGACGCGTGTACTGATATTATTTTTAATAAAGGGAACACTATTTACAGGCCAGACCGACGACAGGCAATGTTATCTGAAGAAAGCTACCTCATAGGAACAATGACTACTTTTACTGAAACCATGGAGTCTTCCGGAAACTCTCTTTTAGGAATTCGCTTTAAACCGGGGGCTATCACAGCTTTTTACCATTTAGACCTTCATGAAATTACTGACACCGCTGTTCCGTACAAAGACAATATATTAAGAGAGATGGTCTACCAAAGCACTGATTTACTACATGATCTAAATCTCTATTTCCTGAAAAAACTCCCTTCGCAACCCATGGCACTAGCTGCAGTATTAGCTGATATCCATAGCAGTAGTGGACGGGTCAGGGTGGCTGAATTAATTAAAAAACATGCGATGAGCGAACGGAAGCTTGAACGATTATTTAACAAAGATGTTGGGGTTAGCGTTAAAGCCATGAGCCGTTTGATTCGGTTTAAGCACGCTTTAGGGGTGATTCAAGATACTACTGCTGCACAGAGCTTGTCGGATATTGCATATACTACCGGGTATTATGACCAGGCGCATTTATGTAATGAAATAAAAGCATATACCGGCTTTACACCTTCTCAGTTGTAAGTTGGCGGATTTTTCCAAGACTTTAAGTTAATCCGAACGTAGATTTGAAAAAAAATAAGAGAATAATATGGAATCGCTATCTCCTAACATTTATGTAAAAGACGTAAAAAAAACAATGGATTTTTATCTCAAATTAGGTTTCAACCCTGTCATGACGGTGCCTGAAGACGCCGAAGAGCCTGTTTGGGCGATGATGCAGAATGGAAACGTTACGATGATGTTTGAATCTGTACAGAGTATTGAAGGCCGCTTGCCCGAGATAAGCAGACAACCGGGTGGGTCTTTGATACTGTATATTAAAGTTCAGGATGTTAATGCTCTATTTGAATCGGTGAAAGATCAGGTAACTGTTTTACAAGATCCTCACAAGACATTTTACGGCGCTACGGAATTTATGATTCAAGATTGCAATGGCTTTGTGCTTACTTTTGCAGACTAATTCCTACGAATGAAATTCCTAAGCAAAAGTAAAAACAGGCTACTCGTCAACACCCTTCTGGTCATTGCCGCTGTGTTTCTTGGATTAAGCTGCCTTATCTACTTCTTTCCTTTATCATTTATTGATCTTGGTATTTCGAGGAAAATCCAGGTACACCATAATGTAACGCTCGACCATTTTATGGCCGCTACCAGCCTTTTTGGGACTATGCCGTACTCTGCAGTTACTATTGGGGCGACCGCCCTATTGTTTATTATATTCAAGCTTAGGAAAGAAGCATTGTTCACTTTGCTCACAGCCTTATCTGGTTTAGTCAGTTCCCTGGTGAAATTGCTGATCAACCGGCCCAGACCAGCGAAAGACCTTGTAAGGATTATAGAAATTACCAGAGAACAAAGTTTCCCCAGTGGGCACACTTTATTTTATACGGTGTTTTTCGGTTTTCTGATCATCATCATGGGCAACCTAAAGTCTGTCAATTACTATTTTAGGATTAGTATTATCGTTTTATCTTCAGCAATGATACTGTTGATACCTTTTTCCAGGATTTATCTTGGCGCCCACTGGTTTACAAATGTATTGGGAGGGGCACTGTTAGGGGTGCTATGCTTATCGGTACTGGGGTATTTCTATCTTCCTAAAACGGAGACGAAATAGTCGTCTGGGATAATGAAAGTGTCGGAATAAAATCTTTTCTTTGTTTCAGACTCAATTATTTAATGATTATCAGATATATTTCTGTAATTGCGCTTGTAGCTGCATTTGTTTTACAATCCTGTTCGAAGAAGGAAATTATAGAACATGTTCCAATCCCAATTCCGGTCTGTCATCTGGATGGTGATGTTTCCAGAACGATGTTTACAACAGGGCACGTGGGGTAACTATTGTGTTTCTAGGTGATTGATTTTTGAAAGAAGATTTACTGGAGAATGGTAAATATGATACTCGGGTAAAAGCGTTTACTGAGTTTTTTTCACTATTGGACCAATTAAGCAATACAAAGAAGCAAACTCTCCAAGGTATTGCTCAAGTGAAGGGTATTTAATTGTTTGCTGTTCCCCTTTTGCTCCAAACCTCACACATAAAATACAGGGCAATTAAGCTGCCTAAGACGGATGGAAGGAACTGGCTGTACGGCTGGTATTGGGGAAAAACAGTTCCGGTAAAAGCCGAAAGCAGACCGCTAAAGGCGCTGATCAGTTTCAGGATGTGTTCGTAAAGCCAAAACTTTTGATAGGCTTCTTTATTAATCAGATACCTACCCAAATCATAAGTAACTGCCAAAATCAGGTAGCCAACGGTACTGTAAATTATGACGGGCGACCAGATCATGCCTATAGAATGGAAATACCAGATAAAGAAGAGAACGGAGGTTAGCGCCAATAGGGCGACCGAAATGTCCAGAATTTTTGGAACGTTAGAGCGGTTGCGCATTGCCCGGAATCCTGAAAAGCCCATGTAGCCACTCAAGGTTGTAATCACCAGCAAAAAACTGTTGCGGTTAAAAACAAATACACCAATAAGGCCAGTCGCGATAACGATAGCCAACAAAACAAGAAATACCCTTCCTGAAACACGGTGGACCTTACCATATTTATTTTTGAAGAGGATATATAAACCCACTAAAAGTGCCAGAGAGCCAGCGGATACGTGAAAGTTGAGGTTGCTCCTGTGGAGCAGCGAAGTAAGTTCCATGATGTATTTTTACAACAAAGGAATAGGGATTAAGAAGATATATCGCCCTATCTTACCCGCTGGGACTTCTAAATTAAGCTTTATGTTGCCGCTGGTAACCTGCCGGACTGATACCCGTCTGTTCTTTGAAGATGCGGTTGAAGGCCGACTTTGAGCGGAAGCCACATTCATATGCGATACCTAAAATAGAGAGATGCGAAAGGGATGGATCCAGGAGTTTTATTTTCACCTCTTCGACTCTGTAAGCATTCACAAATACAAAAAAATTGCTTCCGGATTTCTGATTGATGACTTGAGAAAGCTGGTTTGAACTAATCGATAGTTGTTCGGCAAGCAGGGCTAGGCTTAGATCATCTAAAAGAAAAGGCTTTTGAATCACCATATGTTTAAGGAGACGAACGTAGATTTGTTCAACCGCAGTTTCATCAAGACCGGTTTTTTTGTATGGCCCATCTGGTTCTACGTTTTCAGTCACACGGTTAGTTGCAGGAGTCATCAACAGCGTGCTTTGACGCAGTCCAAGATATCCGACAAGAAAAACATATACTGAGAGTACTGCGCCGACATATTCAAAGACGGTATTCCCCGCGATAAAGCGGCCCTGAGTGCCGAAACGGATAAATATAAATAGGACTACAAAAAGTATGATTATCGAAAATACCAACCACTGCAGCCAGTTTAGATTGATGGTTTCTGTGTAGGAATATCGGTCGGGCAAACTTTTTTGATAGCGGTGCAGGATTATTAATCCCATGATTGCATAGATGCCGGGTACAATTGCCATTGGGAGTGTGAAGATGTAAGGTATAACTGGCGAAATTTTATTTGAAAAGTGGGGATAACCAAATTGAATGAAGATATCATGGGGCTGGCTGATTTTTATGCTTACTGTCACCAGTATAAAGGTTAGCCAGGGAGCTAGGTAAATCATTAAGCGTTTAAAATCTACGTTTTTGCCAGTAGAAAGATTGTAGATGTATTGGAAAAGGATCGGTGCGCTTAGCAATGGTATGGAAAAGGCAAATACACCGAAGATTCCATCAGAGTAAGGAAGGGGAGCCAGATCATCAAAGTAGAAGAACAATTGTACGCTTACCGCAAATAGCCATAACATGAGCCAATAATCGGCCTGAGTATTTCGATTCTTGGATCGAAGCAACAGGATCTGGAACAATCCCTGAACGGCTCCGGTAAATATAACTGATCTTAGAATCATGTAAAGAGGTTTTTAAGGACTAATTTTTTGCGATCTGACCCATATCAGCGTGTTGTTATCTGAGAATTTGTAAACGTCCTTCCACCATGTTGCTGCTCCCCGGCATGCGGTGAACAACAGCTTATTTAGTTTATCCAATGTTGCGTCACAAAATCCCGAGCATTTCGCTTTAGGAGCATTTGGTTCTGCAAGAATGTTAAAGCGTTTTGTAGAAGGATTGTATAGATAAATGCTGAAAGTCCGGTAAACACCCATCCCGGCATCTGGAAGTGAGAAAGCCACGTCGTCATAGCCGTCGAAATTGTAATCGGCTATGGTGCCTTGTCGCTGCGGATCCGGGTGGTCAAAGCCGGGAAGCTGGCTGGTTTTTGTTCTGCCGTCAGGATAGCTGAAGATGAGCAGTTCATCGGAAGTGTGACGAAAGGAGATCAATACGCCATGCAAAAGGTACTTGCCAATTCCTGCAGAATCGTCCTCATCTGCTGAGTTTTCGAGCTGAAATCGCTTTTGGTTTTTGTTGTTTTTGTACCACACGACAGATATTTTTTCCGCCTCCTGCGTAAGGCCATATATTCCTGTCACTTCTCCTTTGATAATTTCGTCCCATACGTAAGTGATTTTTGATTGTCCTGTTTTACCCTGGTTGATCCGGCTTTTTAACCTTAAGGGTATAATTCCTTGCTGTCCACGGTATTGTACAAATGCTCCCTTTCCTTCAGTGCCGTAATAGATATTCAGGTAAAAAGACTTATTGCCGCCAGTCGATTTTAGTAAAAAGGGTTGAGCCGTTACCCCCGAAAATATGGATGCGAGAAATATCAGGGTAATCATGTTTTTAATCATATCTATAACGGGCTACTTTATTCTGGCAATTATTGTGCTGCTAATATCCATGTTTTGCCCGGCACTTTCGCCATATACAGGCAATGGCAATTATGTTGATCAAATTACATGCGTAACAGTTCGGTATATGATTAGGTTGTCGCTATGCTGCTGCTCCTATACCCTGCGACACCCGGAAGAGGATCAGACTTAAAGAACTGCCTGCAAATACACAACCCCCTAATTTCTTTTTTCATAATACTAATACGCCAGTTTCTTCCGCAGGAATATGAGCAATGCGGTAATCACCAAACCCAGAATTAAATACCCTATTGCCAATGAGGATTGATCTTTGATAACAATTATTGCAAATAATAAGGAAGTAAAACAAGATGTAACAAGGTACGAGCCGCCGCTGGTTAAGCCGCTGGCCACACCCGCATTGAGCGGGAATCTGGTTAAGCAATACGTAAAAAACAGGTTATAAATAAGCCCGCCTATCGTATTAATCAAAACTACAAACGTCATCATGAATGGCAGACTTTTGTAAATAGAAGTGAGAAAGTACATCAGGCAAATTAACACAAGTTGAATAACATTGGCCAGAATAAGCCTGTTTGACAAGGTACCGGCCTTTATCATCTTGCCTAAAATGCCACCGATAAAAATGGAAAAGCCCGATAGCAGCGCGCAATATCCTGTTGCAACAGGTGATAAATGAAATTGGTGTTCCACAATAAACGGTGCGGACATGGAGAATATCATTAGGATACTGAAACATATGCCCAAAACAACAATTCCAAATGTAAAATCAACCGATGAGAGAAGCGTTCTGTATACTGTAAATATAGTTTTGGGGTGGAAAGGATGTCTTACATTGATAGATTCCCCGCTATAGATCAATTCTAATAAAAACATAATCAACGCATATATACCCAATACTACAAAGTTTGACTCCCAACCAAAACTTTTTTGGAGATAGCCGCCAAAAAATGGGGCTACTATCGGTGCTGTTGCCCAAACAATTGATAACAAACTCGTATAGTGCCTGCGCTTTTCACCGGTGTAAACATCTACAAAAAAGGCGCGTTTACCTACAACAATAAAAGCAGTGGTTATACCCTGCACAACCCGCATCAGATAGACAAAATGTATATCGGAGGTATAAACAATTGCAAAACTGCTTGCAGCAAATACCAACAACGATATCAGGTTGATGCGGTAGCGACCAAAACTGTCAATAATAGAACCTACAAACAGTTGGGCAATACCATAACTTAACAGAAAACAGATGATAGTATATTGAATGCTTGATGCGCCTACGTTAAAAGATAGTGCCATATTAGGGAATGATGGCAAGTAAATATCAGTTGCCAGGCCCGAAAGTGGAATTAGTGCAAACGCAAGTATAGTAGCTGTTTTACGGTTACTTTCTGTAATTGTTTTAGATGTATAATTTGGACGGATCGCATCTGTAAGTGCCTCGGACGTTTCGTTTTTTATCATTGTAGTTGTGATTGTTATTGATTAATCAGTTGTGCTTGAATCAGGCTTTTCAACTGATGTAAGATGCCCTTCATTTTTGCATTGCTGCCGTTAATCCGGCAAATCATAATACCACCCTGCACAGTTGCAAACATCAATGTGGCGAACTCGCGGTAGTTCCAGTCGGTATTAAAAATTCCATTTTCAATCCCGGTTTTTATGATGCTTTCCAGAAACAATTGTCTGGCTTCTATGGCTTTATTTACGCGATCCTTTACTAGCGGGAAATTATCGTCGGCCTCCATCCCAAAGTTCATCATTGGACAGCCACCCGGAACTGTTGGGTTCATTGGATCACGGTAAACTTGCAGGTAAGCCAGCAGCTTTTCGTAAGGGCCATCGATATGATCCATGGACACGCTGAGTTTTTTATTCTGCAAGGCAAGGCTGTGTTCAAGAACAGCAAATGCCAGCGAATCCTTATCCTCGAAGTGCACATAAAGACTGCCTTTGGATAACTTAGCTACTTCCATAATATCGCTCATGGATGTACCGAAAATTCCCTTCTTGTTGAATATGGGGGTAGCGTACTCAATGATCCGCTGTTTTGTATCTTCTCCTTTTGACATAACAGAAATAAAATACAAGTATACATGACCGATCGGTCATGTTTTTTATTTAAGAATTTTCTTTACATAACTTCAACAATGAAACGGTTGGATGAATGTAAAGGTCATTGAAGCGAGCAGGGGATAGAAGCTGTGTTTACGATCGTTAATTGAACGAATGCCGGAACTCCATTGGCGAAAGGTTCGTTTTTGTTTTGAACAATTTGCTGAATGATTGAAGGTGTTCAAAACCTAATTCGTATGCAATTTCACTTACTGTTAAGTTAGTCGTCGAAAGTTTTTCCTTAGCCAGTTCAATCAGTTTGCCGTGCAAATGCTGTTGCGTATTCTGGCCAGTAAGGGATTTAAGTAATCCAGTCAGATAACCTGGTGAAATATTCAGGTTGTCTGCAATATAAGTAACACTTGGTAATCCTTGTTTTGCAAGCTCTCCGCTGTTAAAGTAATGGTGAAGCAAGTCTTCAAGCCTGATCAGGATTTCGTGGCTTGCAACTTTTCGGGTGATAAACTGCCGCTGATAAAACCTTTCCGAATACGTCAGCAATAATTCCAGCTGTGCAATAATCACGTTTTGGCTGAACCGGTCTATATTAGAATTATATTCTTGCTCAATGTTTTGCACGATGGTAGTGAGCATCGTTTCTTCCTTATCTGATAAAAATAATGCCTCGTAAACAGAATAACTAAAAAACTCATACTGTTTGATGGTTTTGGCAATAGGATTATTCCAGAAAAAGTCCGGGTGTATTAGAATCACCCAGCCTTCCGGCCGGTGGGTCATTCCGCCCTTATCATAGTCAACACTAAAAACCTGGCCGGGCGACATGAAGAAAAGCACACCCTCATCAAAATCATGAGGGTGTTGACCGTATTTAAATTTAGCGTTTTTCACCCTTTTCATGGATATCGAATAGAAATCGTACACGATACTGAATGGGGCATCACTTAGCGGTTTCTTCAGATCATCCATGTGCACTAAGCTGATCAGTGGGTGCGCTGGTTTAGGCAGACCGGCGGTGCGGTGATATTCAGTGATAGTATGGAAGTGAAAAAGCGGCTTATTGCTCATAGAAATTAAATTTAGGTATTATTTGGTATAAACACCATTTTCAATATCATTAAGTAAAGTGGAATGCGTTGGCAGCCAGTTCAGCTTTTCCTGCGTCCAACTACTTGAGGCCGGGCAGTCAATTGAGGCCATTTGCGCGAACCAGCCAAAATGTTCGCCAGCCGCTTCAGGCGTAATTGTTTTTACTGGAAGGTTCAGTTGTTTGCCAATTGCTTCCGCGATAGACTTGACGGTGATTGCTTCTTCGGAAGTGGCATGATAACGGGCCCCCGGTGTTGCATTTTCCAAAGCCAAACGAAATAACCTTGCGGCATCCAATCGGTGTACGGCATTCCAGCGGTTTTGCCCTTCACCAATATAAGCAGAGAAACCTTTTTCTTTTGCGATGTTAACTAATATAGGCACAAAGCCATGTTGATCATCGTCACCGTGTACCGAGGGTGATAAACGTACCATTGCAGCAAGAACACCTTTTTCAGTTACGGAATCGGCCGCTTGTTCAGAAGCCCGTGGCCATTCAGGGTTAAAGGGAGGGATCATATCTTCGGTAGCCAGCTTTCCGGGGCTTATGAGAGCCGTACCCGAGGTGACAATGAAAGGGCGGTCAAAACCTTGCAGTACTTCGCCAATAGTTTTTATAGCAACTTTATCCACTTCGCATACCTCGGCAAAGCGGCTAAAATCGTGAATAAATCCGGCATGGATCACGCCATCTGAATCAGCTGCACCACTTCGCAAGCTATCCAGATTTTCCAGATCGCCGCGATGAACTTCTGCACCCGCATCAATCAGCTTTTGGGCTGATGCTTCCGACCGGGCCAGCCCCAATACCTGGTGGCCGGCCCCTAATAATTCCTGCACTATAGCAGTTCCGATGAAGCCTGTGGCTCCTGTGACAAATACGCGCATAATTGATCTTTGATTTTTGTTGATACAAAGATGCCGCGATTTAAACTGCAAGATTTATCCAAATCTGCGATTGGTTTAGCCAAAATCGCAAACTACTGTTTCCATTGTCATAAATGCAATTTTATTCCGTTCGTCAATGGGCAAGGAATTTAAAACATATTATAATCAATTACGCGATAGAGGACAAATAGTATTCACCGCTATATCTAAAAAAGCAGTTACTTATGGTCAAGCACCTTGATAAGCAAAGATCGATACGAGCAATTCGGTGGTGTCCAAACTTATTTTTACGACGATATATCCATCAATGATGAGTTTGGTAGTTATGGTTTATATGACGTTTCAGAAGTGACTGAGAATTATCCATTTTATTTGATCAAATGTTGTAAAAACGCCAATAACACTTAGGCCTTGGCAAAGAATTAAGAGAATATAGTCTGACTCTAGTAAAAAGCCCTTATAAATGACGCTATTCTTAATACAATGTTAATATAACTTGGTTGCATGAACCAACAAAGCAAGCTTAAATTTGCAGTGATGGCCAAGTCAACTGAAAATCTTAGGGGAATATTTGAGGATCAGGAGATTACGGTGTTGTTATCAAGCGATCCACATAAAGCATTCACGTTGGTATACGATAAGTATTGGCTGGCGGTTTATGACTTTGCTTACCTGCGCATTAAAGACCATGCACTCGCCGAAAATATAGTGCAGGATGTTTTCATTTCATTTTGGCAATCTATATTAAGCATCGATTATGCTGCCGGAGTTGCGCCTTACTTGTTTGGTGCTGCACGAAATCGCGTATATAGCAGCATAAAAAAACTTGGCTTACACCATATATATCTTGAGCAGGTAAGTATTGCATCTACCTTAACTACAGATAATCCCGAAGACATATTCCAGGCAAAAGAGTTACAAAATAAACTGGATGATACCATTGAACGTTTACCTGCGCAGAGCAGGAAGGTCTTCTTATTGAGCCGAAAAGATGGGTTAACTAATGCCCAGATTGCAGAACGGCTTAATATATCCCCGCGAACCGTAGAAACCCACCTTCATAATTCATTAAAGTTCTTGCGCAGCTGTATGAAGTCAGAGCTGCTTATACTTATAGCTGTCCTTGGCGAATCAACAACCAAATAAAAGTAGCTAACATAAAGTTAATGTAAGCTTAACCCATTTCGACTACGTGTTTATTGCCGCTTGAGATATATCTATTCAAAACAGCAGGCATGAACGAATTGCAATTTAAAGAACTTATTGACCGCTATCTGGACCGGACTGCTTCTGCAGATGATTTGGATCAGCTAAACAAATTAGAACAGTTGTTTCCTGCACCCGATCGTGATACGTTAGCCGGCGAGCAGGAGAAACATAAGTTTCTTAAAGCGCGCATCTATCGTAATATCTCGGCGCAAATACAGCCAAGAAAATATTTCCGATGGCTGGCCCCGGCAATTGTTGCAGCAGCCTTGATCGTTGTGCTTTTGATGCCTACAGTGAAGAAATTCAGTCATAAAAGCAATGACATCATATTTAGACAGGTGAGTACTTCCTCTGGTAAAATTAGGGAAATACGGCTTAGCGATGGCACAAATGTTATCTTAAACGCAGGAAGCACTTTGTCCTATCCGGCGCAGTTCAATGACAGCATCCGCGAAGTTAAACTGGTGGGTCAGGCGTTTTTCAAAGTGAAACATAATGATACTCAGCCATTCCTGGTTCATGCCGGCGCCTTAACTACCAGGGTACTGGGCACCTCTTTCGATGTATATGCATATCCGGAATCCCGCGATGTACGCATTACACTTGCTACCGGTCGCATTCATGTTTCGGAACATAAAACCAAGCTGGGCACTTTAATACCTAATCAGCAACTGGTATTTAATAAGGAAAAAAACATTGCTCAAATGATGGTGGTAAACTCAGCGGATTATACGGGATGGAGGACCGGGCAGCAGGCATTTAAGCAAGCCAGACTTGATGAAGTGGCACTATATCTAAACAAGTGGTATGGGCTTAACATTGCTTTTAATAACAAAGCCCTCAAAAGCTATAAAATCACTACACGCTTTACAAGTGACATGCCAGTGAAGCAAGTCCTTGATATCATAGCAGCCTCATCCTGCGCGCAATACACTATACATGATCATACAGTAGTGTTCCGCGGTCAGGGCTGCCGTATCAATACAGAAACAATTAACGCTAAACCCAATACGATGTAGCAAGACAAACAAGTAGGGCCCTTACGCAGGGCCCCAATTCAAAAACATCTTTAAGCAGCATTGCGACCAAACAACGAACAGCTTAAAGTGATCAGTTCCATTGATTAAACAACAGAAAACTTATATATGAATTTTATAAAGGTATACAAATCTTTTATTTTAAGTACCACTAAACACGCGCGAATGCCCTTAGCCATTGCTGCGTTCCTAATTGCCTTTCTCTGTTATCCACAGCTCCTGAAAGCAGAAGATATTAAAAAAGTTAAAGTCAATGCCCATTTCGGTAATGCAACGGTGGAATCTGCTTTGCAGCAATTGCAAAGTCGATGCGGCTATGTCTTCACGTATAACGCTGAGCTCCTGCCTAAGAAAAAAACAATCACGGCCTCATTCAACAATCAACCGTTAAGTGAAGTGCTGGACTTCGTGTTAAAAAACACAGGTTTAAGTTACACTGAGAAAAATAAGTATATTTTAATATTACCGGTCCCCTCTAAATCTGCGGACAAGGTTCAAAACAAAATCACCGGTACAGTAAAAGATACTACCGGAGCGCCTTTACCAAATGTTACAGTATTTATAAAAGGTAAGTCGGGAGTTACAACCACCAATAAAGATGGATGGTTTTCCATACCTGCAAATGCAGGTGATCAGCTTGTTTTTACCATGGTAGGTTTTCTCAGGAAAGAAATTACCGTTGGAAATCAAACGGTGATTGACCTTTTATTGTCGGAAGTTAAATCTTCTTTGGGGGAAGTTGTTGTAGTTGGTTACGGAAGTCAGAAAAGGACTTCACTCACCGGCGCGGTCTCCTCTGTTAGTGCCGAGCTTATCAATGCACTACCTGTGCCCAACGTCGCACAAGCCCTACAGGGGCGGGTTGCAGGCTTAAATGTAATTAATAATGGCGGTCCCGGGGCGGCACCTATTATTCAAATCAGGGGTATAAGTTCCATTAATGGATCAAGTAGCCCTTTTTATGTAATAGACGGTGTACCAGCCGGAAACCTGGCCAACTTTGATAATGCCGATATTCAAAATGTTGAAGTTTTAAAAGATGCGAGTGCAGCAGCCATTTATGGTTCGAGAGCTACAAATGGGGTTATACTTATTACCACCAGGAAAGGAACAAATAGTAAGTTAAAAATTGAACTCAACTCATTTACCGGTATTGAAGAAACCCACAAGAGAGTTGACCTGCTAAATACCAGCCAGTACTTACTGTATGAACGTGCATTAAATGGAAACGCGGGCATTGGTTTACCGCCAAGGTTACAGCCAGCCAGTTTTAACTTGCCGATATATACTGGAGCAACGCAAACCTTTGCGGAAACAAATACAGACTGGCAGGATGCATACTTTAAAAGCGGTTTATTAACAAGGCAGAATATTTCCTTATCTGGCGGTAATGAATTCTCGAAGTTTTACAGCTCGGCAGGTTATTTTAAACAAGACGGTGTTGTGCAGGGCCTGGGTTATCAACGCGGCAACTTTCGTATAAATTCGGAACACAGAATATCTAAGGGAGTTACCTTTGGTGAAAACCTGTACCTGGTTTATTCGAGGCAACGATCAGAAGGCTCTACCGGAACTCGCTCCAAGCTGGTCAACGTAGTAAGAAGCCTTCCTTATTTGCCGGTTTACGACCCGACTACCAACGGTGGTTACCGCGGTGCTGAAAACAGTGTAGATGGCTCAGATCCAACAAACCCCTTGGAAGACGCTGTATTATTAGGGGATAATAACAATAATACATCGAGACTTTTCGGATCAGCCTACCTTAATTTTCAGTTTACGTCATGGCTTTCGTTCCGCTCTACCTTTGGCCTTGACCATTCTGAAGTTACCATACATGGCTTCAGTCCGGTTTATGATGATAAAGGAAGAAGCGCGAGCGTTGCCACAATTAGCGATCAGAAGAATAACAATGATACCTTTTTGTATACCCAACAGCTAAATCTCAACAAAACAATTGGCCTGCACCATATCAACTTTACTGCAGTATATGAAACACAAGACGGTAAAAGCTCAAATGTGGTATCCTCAGGCAACCAGGCCACTAACCTGATCCAAACATTTGCAGGCGCAACCAATATCAACCTGGTTTCAGCCAAAGAAAGAAGCTTTTTAGTATCTTATGTAGGACGGCTAAATTATGAGTTGGCAGACAAATATCTTCTAAGTGCAGCAATCCGGAGAGACGGTTACTCGGCATGGGCACCTGGACATAAATTTGCCACCTTCCCATCAGCCTCTATTGGCTGGCGTATCAACGAGGAGAATTTCATGAAGCATATACAAGCTATCTCTGAATTGAAGTTGAGAGCAGGCTTCGGTATAACGGGACTGGCCTCAGTTGGTAATTATGCTTGGCAGGCCCTGGTGAATGAAAATGCCTCTACTTATCCCTTTAATAATACTTTAACTGTTGGTAATGCCACATACTACAACCAGTTAGGGAACAAGGAACTGGAATGGGAAAAAACTAAACAGCTGAACATCGGTATCGACCTTGGACTGCTGAGGAACAAGTTTACTTTATCGGCAGAATATTACAAGCGTCAAACCAATAACCTTATTCTGCAGGTGCCCACACCCATGTCATTCGGGCTGAATAAAGTGGGGGTATTTGCCAACGTAGGCTCTATGTATAACAGTGGCTTCGACTTTCAACTGGGATACCACGAACACGGGGGCAAATTCAAATACGATATTACCGGCATCATCAGCACAGTAAGAAATAAAGTGTTGGCTTTAAATTCAAACAATGCCATATTAGATGCTGGTGCTGATGCTAATTTTGGAAGTGGTTTTGCCATTACCCGTACACAGGCAGGCCAGCCTATACAGTCATTTTATGGTTTCGTAACCGATGGAATCTTTCAATCGCAGGAACAAGTCAACCAGAGCCCGGTGCAGGTGATAGGCAAAACAGCACCTGGAGACATCAAGTTTAAAGATTTAAATAATGATGGGGTGATCAATTCAGACGATCGCACATTTCTTGGTAGTAACCTTCCTAAATTTAACTACTCGCTTAACTTCTCGGCCAGTTATCGGAACTTTGATTCATCAATCTTTTTGCAAGGGGTTCATGGTAACAAAATCTACAATGCAGCGCGGGTAATTGAAGAGGGGATGACGCGACTTTATAATGCTGGAACTGCGGTGTTAAATGCATGGACACCAACAAATACCAATACTGATATCCCACGTGCGATCAGCGGAGACCCAAATCAAAATAGCCGTACATCTGACCGATGGCTGGAAAGCGGCTCATTTCTGAGGTTCAAAAACCTCACTTTAGGCTATAATATTCCAAAATCCAGTCTGAGTACGTTTTTACATGGATCAATTACCAACCTGCGTGTCTACGTCGCTTCACAAAATCTATTGACCATCACCAGTTATAAAGGCTGGGATCCGGAAATAGGGTATTCAAATGGCTCTTTAACCAGCGGTGTTGATTATGGCCAATACCCATCAGCCAGGTCATTTTCAATTGGACTTCAAGTAGGACTTTAATATATAAAACACATGTACTTCAAAAAAATTACGCTTTGTTTAGGTCTCCTCACTGGCCTTTTATTCTCTTGTAAGAAATTAGATCAGCTAAACCCAAGCTACCCGACGGTAGAAACTTACTATCAAACCAGTGCGCAATTGGTTGGTGGCACCAACTCCATATACGTATCCTTTCACGCCGGCTTTCTGGTGGGCAGGGAATGGTTTTATCTGAATGACTTGCGGAGCGACGAGTTTGCCGCAGGTGGCGGCCAGTTAGAAGTTGTGCGCGCGCAGCTGTTAAATGGCTCTGCATTACCCAGCAACACCCAAATGTCTACGGTATGGAACGGCTTGTATATTCTCATCCACCGGGCCAATTCTATCATAAGTAATGCAGCAAAGGTGCAGGATAATCCGGCACTCAGAGACCGTTGTGTGGCCGAAGCCAAATGCCTGCGTGGCTGGGCCTACTATAACCTGGTTACCTTGTGGGGCGGAGTTCCGATAAGGCTGAGTCCTGTTGATAATATAGCCGACTACTTACCCCGTTCAAGTACCGACAAAGTGTATGCCCAGATCATTGCAGATCTCACAGAAGCAGCAACGGTATTGCCTGCTTCGTATACTGGCGCCGATTTAGGCCGGGTAACAAAAGGTGCCGCCCAGGCTATACTGGGCAAGGTTTATATACAGAAAGGCGACTATGCTTTGGCAAAAGCTGAATTTGAAAAGCTTAGCACTTCTGGCCTGTATGCACTTACTGATAATTACAGCGACAACTTTGATGAAGAACACGAATTTAACAGAGAGTCTGTTATGGAGGCTATCTATTTTGACAAAGGTGATCGTAAATATGATGCTTCTTTTACCGGGGATGGCGCGGCTACGGCACAAACTACTTTGAGAAATCAGGAGTACAATCCTTTATCATGGCGAAACCTGATCCCTTCTGATAAGTACTTAAATGAGTTTGAAAACACAGCCACAGGATCTGCCAAAACGGATCCGCGATTGGCGGCAAGCGTTTACTTAACCGGCGACAAATACGATAGCGGAAACACTGCCATCACAGATGCCGACCAGAACGGCAGTGCTTCTATAATTAATGGCAAAACCATTAAAGCAGGCTGGCGCAAATACAACTTGATATACAAACAAGCCAAGGCGGTAGCGACCAAAACTTATTATGGTGGTATTAACCAGAGAGTAATCCGTTATGGAGATATTATATTGTTACTGGCCGAATGCGAAAATGAACTGGGAAACACCGTTAGCGCAGTAAGGTATTTGAACCAAATCAGGAGCCGCCCCAGTGTGAGCATGCCCGTTTATCCGACCGCAAATTTTCCTGTGAATAATAAGTCGGACATTATTAAGGCACTGGTTCACGAAAGGATGGTAGAACTGGGTGCAGAGGAAGTAAGAAACTTTGATCTTTTAAGATGGAGGAAAAAAGGTTATTTCAGCACTGACCCTTTACCGTACTTCCGCGTTAACAGAGATGAACTGTTACCTATTCCACAAGATGAAATCGCAAATAATCCGTCTATAGGTGCCGGAGATGTTGTTGCACAGAATCCGGGATATTAATCTGTAAAAAATAATAAGATGAAACGTAAACTGATTGCAAGAATTGCGCTACTGTGGTTGCTAAGCCAGGGTACACTACAAGCTGCTAAAGCCCAAAAATTTACCCTTCCGGTATTGCCTGATACACAGGTAGAGGTTGATGTGAAACCGGAGATGTTATACAGCCAATTGCGCTGGATAGCTGCCAACAAAAAGGACCTGAAGATCCCAATCGTTTTACACGTTGGCGATATTGTGAATTATGACAACTGGGAGCACTGGCACCGCGCCAGTAAAATATTTGAGGTGTTAGACAGCGCAAAGATGCCCTATGCATTAACCTTAGGTAATCATGATACGGAAGCTGTTGGTTTTCATAACGGCGGCGCGGCGCCCGGAAATGTAAATGCAAACCTCAGGAAAACAACAAAGTTTAATACCAGCTTTCCGGTAAAGCGTTTCACCGCGCAGGCCGGTAGGTATGAACCCAATAAAAGCGACAATGCGTTTTACACGTTCAAAGCCGGCGGTTTAAAATGGCTGGTACTTACCCTGGAGTTTTGTGCAAGACAAGGGCCGGTCGACTGGGCAAATACAGTGATTGATAAATACCCCAAACACAATGTAATCATTTTAACCCATTATCATTTAACTCCAAAAGGAGAAATTAATCAGACCAACGCAGGTTACGGAGATTTAACCAACCAGGCCATTTATGACCAGATGATCAAAAAACACCAGAATGTGCTTTTTGTACTTAGCGGACATGTGGTGACGTCAGCCCACCGTACAGATGTGGGCGACAAGGGCAATACGATCTATCAGTTGTTGCAAAACTATCAGTCATTTGACTACGGAGGTGGCTATATCCGCCTGCTGGAGATTGATCCCCAGGCGGGAACATTAGCAGCAAGCATGTATTCTCCGTATTATAACATCACCAAGAAAGATGAGTCACAGTTTTCAATATCTGGAATCAAGTTTATCAAATAAGACTTATTTGCCAGCGAATTCCTTTTGGCTAATAGTTGTTTAATGGCAAGCAAAGCTCGAAATCACTTGTTTGTTCAATAAAAGGAGGTTGTCTCATTGATGATATGAGAAACCTCCTTTTACATTTATTCATTGTAATGATATTCACTGGGCTGGGGTATCCCGGGCAGTGGCTGGAGCTAACAAAGCAACATTGTGATGCCCTTTAAACAGTTAAGATTGCCCTTTTACGATAATCTGTAGGACTCAAGCCTGTTTTCTCTTTAAAAATTCTGGAGAAATAAAAGTAGCTGTCAAACCTGAGGTCATAAGCGATTTCTTTGATAGGAATTTCAGAGTTATTCAGGAGTTCTTTAGCGCGTTCAATTTTCAATTGTATATAGTACTGGCCTGGCGAAAGACCAGTATAATTTTTAAATACCTTTCTAAACCATGAATATCCTACTTGTAGTTCTTCAGCCGCCTTCTCTGGCGAAAAATCGTTAATAATATTGGACCGGAACAGCAATCTGGCTTTATTTATAATGACCTCTTTCTCTTCCCGTACCAGCGGTAGGTTTACCTTTACAACTACATCCCAGTATACTGAACAATCGCCTTTGTTACCATCTGGTTTGATAGGCCCGGTAACTATCAAACAGGTTGTAAAAGCTATTCAATAGCTTTTTCTTTTGTGGCTAACAGTGCGTATTGGCAGCATTTCTATAATTACCGTAAGTCCACAGCTAGCAGTAGACTCACGGTGATTAACAATTTGAAAAAAGCTCAGAATTTGGTAAAGCTTTAGATACGGTTGGCTATATATCCCGCTACCTCAGCCAGTCGGTTACTAAAACCCCATTCGTTATCATACCAGCTTGCTATTGACAAAAGATCTCCT
>Ga0247734_1000347_pt1 | contig 41165 bp, 41 predicted proteins | sample UWRJL103311B2_FD_180933 | JGI IMG/M metagenome (GOLD analysis project Ga0247734, IMG submission 180933) | Plant litter microbial communities from Arlington Agricultural Research Station in Wisconsin, United States - UWRJ-L103-311B-2 | ecosystem: Environmental > Terrestrial > Plant litter >...
TGCGTGCACGAAGCACATATATCCCACCCATGCCCGACCTGCCGCTGACAGTCCAGCTTGCGGTGCCGAGGAATACGTTATCAACTGCGCTGCCGAGACCGCTGAGCGTAGTTATGGCTGGGAACTTACCGCCTGGTGGGGAGCAAGAGAGACAGAGAGAGGGTGTGCTTGCGGGGGTGAGGAATTCGATGTTAGTTTGAGAGAGGGGTAGGGGTGGTTGAGGATGTAGAGGAGTGGTTAACGAAGGGGTGTTCATGGCATCTTTATTTGGGGCGAAGTACTTGAAGTGGTAAATGTTTGGGAGCGATGATTTTGCGGTAGTGGACGGATGTTATCTGTTCTTTCTAGAGATATGCTAGATATATACGGAAGCCGATGCTCTTACTCTAGATACACGTAGATCCAAACTTATACATACAGTATGATTCTTGTCTTCAATCATCACACTTCTCGTGAAAGCAAACCTAAGTAGTGCAATTATGACTGATGACTGAATGCCCCATTCCAGTACTGCTCCGCCCATTTTCGTGCACTCTTCCATCCACCTTGGCCAACGCCACGGCTCTCCCATTCGTTGAGTATATCCCAAGCACGTTCGTCACGATCGAGAATACATCGACGCACCATTGCAGCAGCAGTACCTGCACGCATCCACCAATCTGGCTCTCCACGAGCTCGACCTACTTCTTGCATCTCCTCCAAATAGCGGAAAGCATAGCTGTAGTCATCTTCCATCAAGCAGATTAGAATGAGACGATCATATGTCAATCGATCCGGCTTTATTTTCAGCGCACGCATCTCAGAGACGAGGAACATGGCTGAGGGTTTAGGTTGCTTGGTAGTGTCATCTCTTTCATGATTGCGGGAAAGAGCACGTAGCATGACGTTGAAGGTCTCGGCATTGGGACCAGAGTCAACAATGGTGTGTATTTGCTTGTACATGTTCAGTGCTTCGGTGAAACTGCATGTTGTGATGGCGGCTTCGAGAAGGACGTTCACAGCAGCGGGAGGAATAACACGACCACCATTGCGCATACGTTGAAGTGCGTCCCACCCTTTCATAGTTCTGCGACGGCCTTCTTCGCGATTAGAGCCTTCTGTAAGATACATGAATAGAGGGCGAGTGTTGCTTGTGTTGGGCTCGATACCCGCTTTAGCCATGATATTCAAGATACGGAAAGCTGTTTCGAGATCCCCACTTCTAGAATATGCTTCTAACAGTGCTTCATAGTGGTACGTTGATAGAGCGGTTTTGCGAAGGGAGAGAGTGCGTAAAGCAGACGTAGCGAGGAGAGCATCTCCATTGCGACCCGCGAGATTAAGGATATTGAGACACATCCCGTCAGATGGATTCAGTTTACCCATCTGAACACGGGCCTTCCACACATACTTCGTCCCCTCATACTATAGCAAAATTAGCTCATGCAACGACAATGGAAGGATTAGGTACTTACATGGTAAGCATCACTGAACTTATCCAGCATATAATACCACACATCCGGTGCTATATCATGTCCCAGAACCTCATATCTATTCACCAAAATGCCAAATGCTTCATCCAACTCATCCAACTCCGACAGCTGATACATAAATATATCATACAACCACGGCTGCACATGTAATCCATCCTGGATCATCTGCTCCAACCTATCCATCGCCAGTTCCAGCTCCCGATCTCGCAAATGTGCAAGTACCAGGCAATGAAAGCCCTCGGGCGAAAGGCCAAACCACTTCTCCCTCATCTCGCGCATCACATCGCTGCGGAGCAGATAATCCGGGTGATTGACCAAGACCTGCAGAATGCTATGGTAAACCGATGAGTTCGGCTGTACGCCCTCGCGCTGCATCTCCTGCAACAGCCGCCTCGCAACCTCGACGCTCCCGTATTCCGCATCGCTGTTCGCCCGTATCAATGCATCATAGTGCTCCACCGAAGGCTGCTCGCCGCGGTATTCGATTAGAAACTGTACCAATCGCGCAATCTTGAAGTAGTTATTCGGCGTCGTACACATATCCTTCAGACGCGCATGCAGATCCGCATTGTTCAATCCCAGGTATTGGATCGTTTCAGCTTTGCCCCGTCTGGTTGTACTCGTTGGGGGTTGGCGTCTTCGGCGCGCAGTGTCGATTCCAAAACTTTTGTTTCCGAATGGTACTTGCGCTTCGTAGTTTCGCTCGTATGGTGGGAGGGGGTCTGGGGTGGATTGCGGCACCGTGGTGGAAAGCCCGCCGAGAGAGGCCCATGATGTAGTCTGCTCAGCGGCTTTAAGAGAAGGAGATGTCTTGGTTATAGTTCTTGCGGAAGGAAGTTTGATTCGGGGGAGTCGTGGACGACATGGCGAACTTGGAAGAGATCGCGATGCTTGAGAGAGGAGGCTAGCATCAATGGAAGGACATAGGCAACGCCATAGTCCATCAATTGGAATTCGTGTTACGGGCATTGATACATGAATGATGTTACTAATAAGGGTTGAGGTTGAAGCTTGAAATTTATTGGAACGTCAGCCTTGCGAAGAGTCACGTGCAGTTAGTAATAGACCAAAAGATACAGAATTGGGAAATCCAAGAGACAATTCTTCTTGGATTGTTTTGAATTTCTTATGCATGAAGCTGCTAGCTTCTAACTTCATCTCCCCCATATCATTTCCCTGCCGAAGTGGATGTTTGGTGCGCGCCTCAATCTCTGCATATGGGGGTATATTCAACACGATCATTGCGCCCTTTTTCTGTTTTGTCCCCCCCGCAAGCCAAAGCACCGCAATGCGCCAACCAATCCCAGCTCCCGCATGTCCAATCTTGCATAGCGTTTTCTCACATTGCTCAATATAAGCGCTGCTCTCAAGCTCCCCGGCCTCTACCACCTCCTCTTCCACCCCTCCCTCTTCCTCTACCCCTCCCATCACCTCTGCCTTCTCCACCACCCCTACCACCTCTGCCTCTGTAACCTCCGCTGCTGCCCCCTTGCGCGCTCTGAGTCTCCTTCACCTTGTCCACAATCTCGTCGGGCACCCGCAGGTATTTGATATTATTGCCTTTGACATACACTTCCGGCACGCGCCAGAACCGATCTCCCTCGGGCGAGGTGCGCACGACTTCTTTGAGCGTCAGGTTCATCCAGGTGTCGCAGGTAACGAGATGGCCGTTTAGCGTTTCACCGCTCTTGAGCTCGACGAGCATAGGGTGCCCTTGCGCGGCGGTTAGAAGGCCGAGGGGAAGCTTTGCGGGTGGTGTTAGCTTGGGGAAGTTCAAGATGGGCAGGGTTTTTGTTAAGGAATTGGGTATATTGGAAAGAGGCCGAGTTTAGGACCAGGTAAGAGTGACTCACCATTATATAGGATTTTGGGTGTGAGTCGTGCGTGTTGCGACAGTGAGGTTCTCGTGAAGTTGAGTCTGCTGTGGTTGTGTGACGATGTTTGGATGCGGCTCTGTACCTTACAAGGATTGTTTAGCGGGTAAAGGTGTCGGTTTAGAATGTCTGTAGCCAATAAACGCTGATTTGATAACTACAAGCTGGGACATCTATTAAAGTTAGGGGTGCATATATTTAAACTACATATTAGCATGCTAATCAATATTCATCTATTGAACTCCAAGCTTGTAGAGATTATTTTGTTTTTTTGCAAGAGTTCTTAAAATATATTGGCCATAATGAAGCGAATCATACTAGGATAGATAGCAAATCTTCATTATAAAAAGCCAGTCTGAATGTTGCAATACCGTTGGTCTATTTCCATTGTAAACTCCTCCCACGCAATGCAAATCCGTCTTACTATCTATTATGCAAGCCCCGTCTAACCCATCTATAGTTTAGATTTGTCACTCAATGCGTCACGTAGACATTCCATAGTCGGCGCAATCAAAGTTTCATTTCGTAGAGCGTGGTAGATGATGCTGATCTGGCTTCCTGTATTCTTGAGCTTGCGGCCGTCATCCGTACTTAAAATAATACCAGCGTTAGCGAGTGCTTGCTTGACAAACTAATTTAGCTGATGATTCTTACCTATGACCGTAGGTCGGGTGATCAGTAAGTCCGCGATGAAAGGGGACTTTCAGTTCGTTCCGGATGAACCTGTAAATATGAGCAGGATGTTGTTTTGTGGGTGGAACTAAGTTAACTTACTGATACATGCGCTTCGAAGCAGGACCAAGATATTGGCTCGCATCTCCATTCTTCAAGTAAGAAGCTCGGTTTGTGTTGAAAATTACACGTGCAAGTGTAGCGAAGCCGGCTGACCACTTTGAGACACTTTGCAACGTATTCCAAGTGGTTGGGGATTTGATCGTGATTCCAGTCAAGGTCTCGATCAAAATTGATTGCAGAGACTTAGCAATGAAACTGAACCGGTCCTGTCAAGTCAGTAAAATGCTAATGATGAGTATAATAATACTTACTAATGAATCCCTGGAAGTAGTTACTTCTAGTGCACTCTCAAAACCAACCCAGATAGCACAGTTCATGGTTTTCAGGTCTGCTTGCTCGAGAACATTTTCAAACACACTCTTGTTGAAACTTTCCACGCGGCCCTTGAAGCTTTTCAAAAACTGCATGTTCATTACTCGAAGATCCAGAGCTTGGCAGAGTGTGTACAAATGTGATGCGAACATAAGAGAGAGAACATCCAATGCCTGTGTTATGTCAGTACTGATCCTTGACATGGTAGTAAAATGTCGTGTTTAGCAACACTAAGTGCTGAGAATTGTCCACATTTTGCTTACCATGTGAGTATATCTTGTCGAGACTAGAGCAAGTGAATTGATAGCTTGGTTGTGCATCTCGGCCGATTGAACGTGGCTACTGACCGGGTTCGCAAGGTGAGCAAGCTCAGACATATATGCTGCCATGTTGATGTCGACCCCTTTCATCGTGAAAGAGAGACTGGGCTCATCAACTGCCAAATTTGGCGGAAGACCATTATTTTTGTGATTGTCTAGTAGTTCTGAGCTTTGTGCGAATATCATCTTTCCAATCATCTGCACTGCCAATCGTGTCTTTTCAGTAGAAGAAGTAACAGCAACAGCCTGAAAGTTTCCGCCGTGGAGCACTTTCCTTTCAGCCACATCAAAGATCGGATTATCAGTCGTTGCATTCAATTCGGTTTCAAGCTGTTGGCGTGCGAGAGAAAGGTCTTCAACGTATGGACCGAGCCATTGAGAGGCGGTACGTAGAGCATATCGATCTTGTCGCAGTTTTCCATTACCGCTTGTGGTGCCACTTTCTTGGCTATTATCGGGGTTCCTGACTAGTTGGGAACCTTTCAGAAATGCAGTAATATTTTCAGCGACCTCCTTTTGGCCATTGTGTGAACGAACAGCAGCAAAAAAAGCATCAAAGCTCTCTGCTGTTCCTAGTAAAGCTTCAACGCCCATCGCCGTTGCAACTTGAGCCAACAACATAAAGTTATCCGCCTGATGCTGGGCTAATGTTGCCACAGCAGCGGATATGGCAGTCCCATTGAGAATTCCAAGGGTCTCCTTTGATCTGAACTCAATAGGCGAGAGGTTATATTGATGCAGTGCTGCATCCGCAGTAACTATTCTTCTTCCAGAGGCTCCGACCCAGCAGCGAATATCAGGACTGTTGAGTAACAGTTAGCATTTTTGTTAGACTTTAATGCGCCCATACTGGTTTGAAATACGGAATAATAAGTGTTAATGAAGCCCATAATAACAGAGAGAAAACTTTACTCACTTGCCTGCCAACGCACCAGCTATATACGACAGAGGACAGAGATCTCCTGATGCCGAGATGCTGCCACGAAGTGGGACCAGCGGGACAATGTTGTATCTCAATAAATCGGAAAGCGCCTCAAGAACCTCTATTCGTACGGCCGAATGACCCCTAATTAAAGAGTTGCATCGAACAAGCATAGCAGCACGAACCCAAGATTGTGGCATTGATAGAGTAGCCAAATTATTCCCATCCGAAAATGCAACATCACCCCCAAGACTAGCTGTCAACTCGTGACTATCAGTAATTGGGAGAACAGCGCTCAGCTGCATCTGTAGTAAAGCTTCTTGCAGTTTTGTAGGTTCAAGTGTAGATGTATCCGCACTACCCCCGAAGCCGGTATTCACGCCTGCTCATGCAATGAGATGATATTCTAAGGGTTGAGGTTGTGGGATCTTACCGTAGATGGAGTGACCTCGGTCTAGCTCATCCTGGAGGAATTGAACGCTGTCGCTGATACTCTTGAAGGTATCTTTCGACAGATGAATAAGTACGTGAGATTCGTATCGAGCAGCAGCCACAACTTCAGGAATACTGAGTGCTTTACCATTTAGAATTATTGGCCGTGGTGTGTGCTTTCGATTGAGCTGGCAGTTGACATTAGATTTGGATGGTCCATGAATTGAGGTTGGTTATATGTATTATATACTTACTGACAAGACCGATTCCCACTCCGTTAAGACACGTTTTCCATGACGTTGGAACATGATTTGGTCGTCCTTAGTTGCCGATAGATTCAGTACTGTTGTTGGCTCCGGAGCGACAGAGAGCTGGGAAACCTTCAATTTTATAACCTCCATTGCGTCTTTGATTAGACGAACGGTATGAGGATCTGTAAAAGTTTTCGACGAATTGTAGCCTAAAGAAGACCAATGAGAAGTTTCTAGACGTGTCTGGAAGATGCTTGGTCAAAGTGCAAAGAGATTCAGAATTTTATATTCCGAGTTCCTTCCAGCGAATAAAGAGTACCTAAGTAGGGTGTGGAGGGTGAATAGGAAGAGGTAGATAAGGAAGGAAGCGTTTAGAAATTATTTCTCTTCACAACGACCTCGAAAACGAATACGGCGCACAATCAGAATGAATATGTTCCACAGTGGCTTAATGATGACCAGCAAGTCTGTAGTGATTTGATGAGCACTCGCGATCCAGAAGTGGTAGAGCTCGGGGATATTCCTCGGCCCGCCAAAATTATCATCGATATCAGTTATTGACTATATTCGGCAGGTTGCCGCGAGCTCTTTAGCGGTAGTCCCGAAACGGAGGAAGAATTATATGATTCCCTCCAGATACTAGGCTAAGGAGATAACAATATCTCTGGAACTTGCAGACCGGCTCGAACAATGGAATTCTTTCTTTCGAAGGTAAACATTGGATGAGAACTGGATAGGATATGGATACCAGAAATCGAGGTGAATTGGATTGGATCAGATAAAGGACGAGATGAAGTTCTGGTATACTTACGTGCACGTACATACCGTAGGCAAGAAATGAATAAAGTGAAGCAAGAAGTCACGGGAGCACAGGCACACGGTAAAGAGATCATGAGCTTCATGTTACCTTCATGCACCACCTAGATCTACTGTCGTATGAACTGCTGTACCACAATCAGGATCATGATCCAAATCAGTGGGCACTGCACGACAGAGAATTTCAGGTGGAATATCCTATGTCACCGGTACATTCGCTGTAAGATTGTGTCTGAGATGTATGTGTCAACCGAATTCCCAGATGTGGAAGCCGGTGAGAACAGAATAAAAGGCAAAGACTGTGCTGTGAAAACTCAGACGAATAGCAGCATACACATGCCAGTTAGGGCGGCCGCGAAGGAAGAAAGGAGGCAAAGAAGTAAGAATGTAAGGATGGATGCATGGGGGTTGAGAGCGACTCCACCATGACGTTGGAACAAGCTACGGGAAGGGAAGTGGTGGAACCGTAGATGTTGTACGGCAATACAGGAGCATATTGAACTAATACAGTACAGTACAATGAGTAGAATTAATAGAATTGCTGTAATTGAACCGGTGGAACTGGTGGCACACAGGACATGATAGGACAGGAACCAAGTGAACTGCTGTAACATCTTCTATGCTGAGTATTGTATATTCACGTGACTTCATATCTATCTACAGAGAGGTCCTTAGAAAGTAGCCATATTCTTAAAGATTAGACTCTCTTCGCATAAGACCTGTATATCAGCCCACACGTCAGCCTTTGACTCCCTAACCAATAATGTTATAAGAAGAGTTGGGCCGGCGTATGCAGCCAACTTATATGTTTGGCTAGACGAAATGAGACGACTGGACTTGGTGCAAACAAGCGCATACCCGTGGCTCTATACTTTCACTATGGGCTCCCGTTTTTCTCGTGATCCCATGGCCAGAGCTTTTCCGCAATTTCCACGGTCAACTTTAAATCACTCCCACCTCTTGCCTCATCCATCCACGTTTGCAATGTGTTTTTGTGTATCTCCTTTGAAATATCCCAAGCCTCCGGAGGGATCCAGCCTTCCATGTCAGAATCAAAGCTCTCTGTTAAAAAGTACTTCAGCTTTTGCATGACTTCGAACTGTTCGTACAGATCTGCGTGATTAGCAAGCTCCTCTGGCGAAGGTTGATAAGGACATGCGCCGGGCAACCCAAGCTCAGTCCAACGCTGGGAAAACTCAATTAATTCCTGACGTATAGCGGTAGCACTATCTCTCCAAGAAGAAGAGCAATATCTCAAAGGCCGAAGCAAGGTGCTATCAGCAACTCTGGCCGCATAAATTCGAGGAACCCATGCCTTCATTCCAACCTCAAATGCCTGGCGGGAGATCCAAATATCATTTTCAAGTCGTTCTCTTTCCTTTTTTTCCTCCAGAGTCTCTGGAGGTTCATCCGGGTCCTCTGAGGGAGCCTCTGCTGCGTCACCTAAAATAGAAATCGGGGGAGGTCGTATAGGTATCAGGTCTGGAGTCTCCTTTGCGTACATAAATGTTGGCTCAATACTCGTGGATTGCCAATCTATCACTGAAGTTATGAATGTAGGATCATCCTTTGAGACAAAAATGTTTCTTTTGTTGAGGTATGCATGATGAAAGGTCGGTATAGCCAGATCCTGAATCAATGGGCTTTTGATCAACTCCGGAATAACCTTTTCATTGATTTTCAATAACCGTAAATGCTCTTGGATAGATCCCCGATATGCAAGCTCATCCTTTGGAGCAACCTCAGCACTAGGAATTCGCGAAAACCCAGCATCTAATAGCGCCGAGCAGTACTGGCTCAGATCCAACCCTAGATATATGTGTTAGGCACGATCGCGAAAGAAACTCACCGAGGACCAATAAGCTATTTGATGTATGTACTTACAAGGCCCTCTGTTAGGTTTTCTCTGATCATAGTAACGGGCTTCACCAGCGGTGCAATCCCAGTATTCACGACCACAATGCGGCCCAATGCAAAAGTCTCCAAGAGGAACCTTAAACTGTTGCTCAATAGGAGCGTCCGCAAAATATAGACTACCATAAGCTGGGAATTCTAAAGTAGCCATAGATTGTATTAATTTTGTGAGAGCTTTGACAGTTAGCATATGCTGTTCGGGGATCATTCCAGGCCAAAGCCCGTGTAGTTGTACGCCAGGCGCATGCTCCATGATAATATACTCCGTGCCAATTGGGTTCGTTTCGTCGTCATTCCATTCGAGAACTTTTGGGACAGGAATGTTGGTATTCTTTCGAACTAGGGTCGTCAGCATAAGAGAAGGTGGTTAGAAAGGGGACTAGTTAACTATAAGCCATCGTTGCAACTTCAGAGTGAGTTGTCAATCTTGCCGGGCCTGCAACGCGAAATGGCAATCGAGCGGCAACACGTGCTCCATTATCCATAGTGAAGAGGAAGACTCTGTTAAAACCCCCCTCCTTCTTGTCGTAACTGGTTATCCCGCTAGCACCCGGGCACAGTGCAACTGCTTTGGTGCAGAGTGCAGGAAAATCAAAGTATATTGAACGTGATGTACGCTGGAGCAGGTCACGATGGAGCCATCGACCGCTGGTGTAAAGGTAAGGATCCGGGCCATCTGGTGATTGCTTATATCCTGTAATCTCATTAAAAAGAGGTCTGTGGTATGTTTTATAATCACTTTACCTTTGGATGATGAGACCTGAGATGATACAAAGGATTTGGCCATTGTGGTAATCTCGCTGTGCTTTGCAGCGCCCCAATTCGTGGTAATTGTACTTCGTCTTATGGTTCCAGCCTGCCGGCCGATTAACCGCTGGAGCATTTGAGAATTGAAGTGCGAGAAATGAGAAACAAGAGGAATGCTCTCAAGTATACGGGCGAGTGTGACGCGTGATTTTAACCCTAACTTTCATCTTCATTATTATTATGATTATTCTTGATTCCTTCATTCCTTCATTCCCACAGATCCCAGGACTCGAGTTTCTTCTTCTCATATCCCCAATAATGTCCCAGGCGGCTGCGGCTTGCACTGCAGTTGACCAGTTGACATATTTCCACCGTTCCCGTGATGTGGGTGGAGCTGTCGTCGTCGCCGCGTCAGCTCTTGGCCAACTCCTCACCAACACAACGGGAATGATTGCGCAAGCCGTATTTCAAAATGCAAACAAAAGCTACTGGTAAGCGGATGAGGTACGCAAGGTATCTTTCGTTGCCGTTATACCTCTTTCTATTCTCCTATTTCCTTCCCCCTCTTTCTTTCTTTTCCCTTAGCCAGCGAGAAATGAATCACCCGAAGCATCACCCACCCAGCCAGGCATCCCATCTCTGAATTCCATTCCCGTTCGCTTTGCTGTCGACCGCTTCTGCTTTTGCTTCTGCTTTTTTTCGCCTATAGAATAGCTCGCTAGCTATATAGTCCTCTTCTTCTTTGATATTTTCTTTTTCCTTGAGGCTTCCCCTTACCACTCAACTCCAGGCAGCGAACCATCAGCTCCAGCATCCGTTATCCGTCGTCTATCCACTCTCTTTTAGGTAGCCTATCTGTCTTTCTATCTATATACTTGTTCACTGGGGTCCTCTCCGTCACCATGCGCGGTCTTTTGAAGGCCGTTTTGGTCCTGGTACCGATTGCATCGGCTTGGGCACAACGGGATCTACGTCAGTTTGATCAGCCTGTCGCGGGTATGGAACATCTTCTCGCTTTATCTCTCTCTCTCCTGCGCAATTTATCATGCACAACGAATTAACCAGTCTGAGCAGATCATTCTTTCGCCTTTGTGACAGTCGTTCTCCCCGATGACCCAATAGCACGTGACGAGATTCATCAAGTCTTGGGATTCCGTGTAGATGTATTCCCATCGGTAGAGGCTTGTGGGCATCCAAACATCACCCTCAACGGACAAACCTTACCTGTGAAAGCTCATGGTGAGGTTCTGGCGGGCAGAGGCCCCTTTACTACCAATGACAACCGCAAAATCGATGCATCGTGGAAGATAAACTGTATTACGGTCAACGGAAAACCCGATGCACAATTGTTTAAGTTCCGTATTGAAAGAATTGAGGGCCGAAAAATGATTGATATTGGATTCTCTACATTATTCCGTCAGACCGGTGATACCGAGATTATCCAAATCAACACTGATCTACTGATCCCGGACCTAGTAGCTGCCAACCCCAATCCGGAGGCTCTGGTACCAACCAATGCTGCAGCGAACACGCCAAAGAACTTTCATCAAGATCTCAGAGATCTTGAATGGTTGATGGCGCAAATGCATGAACTCAAGTTCCTTATTAGCGAAAAACAACAAAGCATAGCCGAACATGCCTCGGAACACTTCAAAGACGATGTCAAGGATTGTGACAGCTTAAAGTGTGTCATTTCCACTGTCGCTAGAATAGCTAAGCATGCCGCTCATGATGTTTACGATAAGATCACTGGCGAAAGGGAATTCGAACACCGACCAGTCGGCCATGATCGCCCGGAGGAGCAGCATGATCGACCACACCACTTTCCACCTCACCATCACCGCAACGGCACCTTTCCAAGAAAACCCCATCATTTAATTCCTATCTGTCGTATGCCACATCATCATAGACCTCCTCCTCCTCCTTTTGGCCCTCCACATCGTGGCCCTCCTCATGAACCTCCTCATCATAAACCTCCTCCTTTTGGCTATACTTCTCAAAAACCGCCTTTTCCGCCTCCTCCGTTTGTTCATGGCCAAGAGCCATCTTACAACGGACAAGAGCTTGATATGCTCCCTCCACGACCTCCGACATTTCCTGCACTTCAAGGACCACCACCAACACGCATTTTTGTATTTGTTATTATCGGATTCGTTGCAGCATTTCTTTTAGCAGCATTAAATCAACGGGTCTGCACACCAAAACGAAAAGCTGATCGTAAGGCACGTAGAGAAGCTCGACGAGAATATCGTCGCTCTATCCACAAGAACACCATTTCTCGCCTGCTAGCTAGAATTGCAGGATCGGACGATTTCTCAGATCATTACGAGGAGAAACGCACTGCGCTCCTCTCCGATATGGAAGATGGTCTCTCTACAACAATAGGTGAGGAGATTGTACAACTTCTAAATGCTGCCGATGTAGTAGACGATATGGTATGCTACGAGAAAGGACAAACCCCCGAACACCGTAACACTATTCCGGAAATCTCAAATTATGCTCAAGCACGCCCACTCACCATTCAGACTCAATCTGCATTTGCATTAGCTCATAGTTATAACCTAGCTTCCCCAGGTATCTACGATCAGCTTCCAGCATACGAAGACAATGATGAGAGTGATATGGACGGCATGGTCTCTGATGGAATCAGATACACGCCCGGAAGCTCACAATACACACCAAGCAATTCAGATAACGGAAGTGTGGGCGACATTATCAGAATAGACACCAAATATTAGTCAAATCACATTATGACAGCAGAGGTTTCTCAGAGAATCTTGACCTCAGGATAGGGTCCTCATATCACACGTGACTTATGTAGTAAATATGTTATATCTGTTTTGTTTTTACATGTTCTTGCTTCTTAGCCCTTGTCAGAGATACCTGTAAACAGAAATCAATCAATACTCAAAACATAGCTATCATTTTTTTCCCTTCTATTAATGAGTGATATTCTTTCCCTTTCTTCTTCTAATTTACAATTTTCTATTCGTCATTATTCCAGGGATATGAATGGCATGAGATATTAGTTGCCAGACAAACTAGCAATCAGGAATTTCTCGCTTACCTCTGTGAAAGTGTGTGAAAGTATAGACTTGACCCAGCAAACATACCCTGTTGCTCGCCCCTTTTTGAAAAACTTAAAACTGAGAACAAATATCTGGAAATGCATTTATCATTTCTGGAAATAGGAATGGGAGAACAAGGTAGCCTTATATAAGTGAGGGACGACTTTGAGTGAATCACGTGAGATGCAGGGGATAGCTTGCGTAACTTGGTGCACGCAACCTTAAGTAGCATTTTCTATAATAGAACGGATTCTTCCCTTTTCTCTCTTCAAAAAGAAAACTGGTCCCTAACCAACCAAAACCAACCAACTCCTATATGAAGTGGTCTTGTGCGCTTCAGCCATGCGACCAACCGGCTTTGAGGACGCTCCAAGGACAGTGCGAAGTCTGCTATCAACATTTATGCAAAAAACATGTGGTTTCGGCGCTGCATACTTGTCCTACAACAGAGGTCTTAAATATGCGAGACATTACTTAAAGTAAAGCAGGGATTTCTGACACGAATACAGGATATCAACGCCGTATACGTAACTGGTGACCCTGCCAAGCTTAAAGATCTAAACTCGGTCCGTCGAATGGCAGGTGAGAAGATGATCACCGGGTTGTTAGAATCTATCGATTACGATGCCCTTTGCGTGCGTGCGGAGGGTTTACGCGATGGGGTCAAGTGTACCGTCAACTTCCCACCAGCCAACGAAGCGTACTGCAATTGCGATGTCGTCGGTGGGCGGAACTACCATGGCTCGATTGTGTTTGACGACGGCAAAACCTGGATGGCAAGATTCAAACTCCCGAACCACACTGAACCCCCGCTGCAGGAGAGGAATTTCGACAGACGCAGTGAGTTTGCAACTTATCGCTTCTTGGCTACAGCCGATGTGCCAGCCCCCGAGGTGTATGACTGCGCTGATGATGATGATCCTACGAATCTGGTTGGCGCTGGCTATATTCTGCTTGAAAAGATTGCAGGCAAACCACTAGTATGGCATGAAGCAAGTGAGGTACAGAAAGAAAAGCTCTGTTCTCAATTAGCAGAGATATATACCAGCCTGGAACAACATTCTTTCAGTAAGCTAGGACGCCCGCAACTCTCGTCTTCAGGGCGACCAGAAGCCGGACCGGCGTTTTTCGAGTACAGCTCGAAGGGAGATTTGATCACATTCGGCCCATTCAGCAATTCAAACGACTACTACACAGCACTTTTCCACCAGCAAATCCAGCTCATCAAAACCGGGGAGATCGCAGCTTCGGCGCCTCTAGATCAGTACCTGGTCTATATGAGTCTTCTTGAATCTCTCCCACCCAACGAGTCCGGTCCATTCTTCCTGCGCCATGTAGATTCTAGGGACGCGAATTTCTTGGTCGATGATGAGTACAACATCACCAGCATCATCGACTGGGAGCTCGCCCTTGTGACTGCGAAAAGCTCGGCGTTCCAATCGCCCCTCTTGTTGTATGATCTTGATGAATTGTACCACAAAGGTCTCTCCACACCAAGCGAAGATGAAAAGCGTCTGTCTAAGTTCTTGCGGGAGGAGAGAGGCTCGATTGAGCTTTTTGAAATGGCGGAACAGAAGCTGCATTTTAGAGTCGAGCAAGTCATTGAAGCTGATCCGGGGGATCGGATCAATTTCGAGAGGGTTTTCAGTGGATGGTGGAAAATCAGCCAGAGGGTGGAAGTTTTTGATTGGGATTCGTGGTACAAGCAGGCGCTTGAGAAGTATGGCGATGGTGGGTTTATACAGTAGGTTGATCCAGTCAAAAGAAATGAGAGCAGTGGATTCGCTCTTTATCATGCTCAACGTGTTTTGAGAGCAATAGCTTGCGAAAATAAAGTACTTTGTAAATCAACCCAACTCTACCTATAGCATGTTATTCAAAGTGATAATAATGCTCAAATTTTCTACCGAAGGAAGCCCGTGAGATATTCTTTGTCGATATGATGAATTTACTATCCTCAATAATGTTTGTAAGCATTGTATTTGTCAATGTCTCATTCTTAAGGTACAACTTCCGGTTCTCATTCTCAGCCAAGAATCATCCACGGATCTTCCATCAGTTCCTTCGCTGATATCCTATCCTCAGGTACCCATTGAAACATCTTTCTCAGAAATCGGAGGAAAACAACTTTCTCTTCTCCCTCCAAATTCTCCTCTTCTTCCTCCAGTGAGGTTTGCTTTAGTCGGGTATCTGGTGTGAAGTTACCTAAGCTAGTCAGTAGCTGTATGATTCGTCAACATCAGTTAGCTACGCACCATCTGCATCAAAGAACGTTGGCGAGAACTGTCCTCTGTCAAGAAGATCCTTTGGCCGGGGACCCATCAACGCAATCATTCTAGCTATATGGGCTGGAGCCGACGCATCTCTGCTGGGAAGTCGCTCAGTGAACATATGTTTTCCCTCGAATAAATCCCAAACCTTTTCACGAACTCAGTCCGGTGATGTTCTAAAATGTAAGGGATTTCTTTTTCTTCAAAAGTTCTACTTACCATCAAACCCACGCTCCAAATATCTATTTTCTCGTTCCAAGGTATCCCAAGCACGATTTCTGGCGCGCGATATAGATCGGGCATGACTTCTCCAATATATGAATCTTCGCCAAATTGGGCGTCTCCAAAGTCGCAGAGAACCGCGTGAGAGGCATTATCCGGAATATCTACCTGTCTCGTTTCGTAAATGATGCGATCGCCATGGATCTTTCGAGGACTAGGCTCTGCCCATTCCTCTTCCTCGAATGTTTTGAAGATGGTATCGTCTTTAATCCCGAGCATGAAATTACCCTCCTGGATATCTATGCTAGAACTAGTACCTAGAAACTGGGCAACTGATGGGTTAGGGTCGACTTACCCGTATGGACCACTCGTGCTTCCGTATGAAGGAAATCAAGAGCCAAAATCAAATATTTGATAATCGGTTTAAGAAGCTGGCTGGACACTTTTTCTCCCTCACTCATTTTACGGATATCTTTCAGCGTTAGGCCCAGAGGCTTGTGAACTAAACATTCATGCGGGCCGTATTTTCCTAGGAGCTGGAATTGGTCACGCAAAACCGAATCCCTTTCACGCCTGGATGGTTAGTCTTCACCAAGCGGAGATGCTTGTAGACCTTTTCCTCATTCTGTGCCTGGCGATGTTTGCTGACGAAAACTTTCAAAGCAACGTACTCATGGTTCCTAACAATGTTCTGCGTCAGATTTGGTGCCAAGGAGGAGGGGGAAGAGTGGGAGAATCGCCTACATAAGGTCTCGACAAAGCCAGGCTGTTGAAACAGAGCCATAGCCCAATTTTCCCAGCACTTGATACTATGACTGAAAGATTTCTCCAATGCGGACGGGGTATAACGCATTGGGATCGTACCACGAAAAAGTTTCTTCTTCGAGCAGATAGTCACTGCCCAACACCTCAAAGCCAGATATGGGAGGCTCCCGTGGTGGCGAAGAATCTCTTTCCGTCTTCATGGCGAGATATGAAGGATCAGTAATTAGAAAGCTGGATTGATTTAGATGAGCCTTCCTGAAAACATAGCCGCTTTTAACCGCCTTTGACCGTCTCCCCTTTATACCAGTCTGATCAGCTTTTCCTTTATTTTATTTTGAAAAGTTAGGCCGTTCATCAATGCTTTCAAGATGCTCTTGAACAGGAATAGGAAAAATCTCCATGTTGAGGATTAATGCCGCCACAAATCGCTCGTTACTTCGAACTAGTGTTCCCAGCCTCTTGAAAAATCTAGATAACCGTAATATTCGTACACCTTTAAAATTTAGTTTAACATAAAGCTCAAGTTCTTGAGTAATATAAAACTTCAAATAGGTATGTCTTCTTGTGGCAACTAACTTTAGCTACCACGTGAGAACCGTTACTTTGAATATATCTTCCATTCTATTCCACCCGACAGTGTATTCCCCAATTAGCAATCTCTTAGCTGAAGCTGTGAAAATTTCCTAATAATTGTTAGTGTCTCTAACTCTGGTTACTGTTTAGTTGCTTTAAATTCGGTAGTTTAAGTTTTTTTTAAAAAGAAAAAATGGAATTGTACTGGAACAATCGTATCCATTTCTACACTTTATTCATGCTCCTAGACCTCTAAACGTTCTCTATTGCCCCCACACCTCCTCCGTCTTTTCCCAAATTAACGGTGCTCCATCTTTTGACCCATTCTAATCAGTTAGTATGTATGTGTCTTTCAGCGAAGAACCCGAGTGTCAACTTACACGTATTGGCCACAAGCTCAACACCTCCCTCCCTTGATACTCTTTCCACTCCACCAATCTCACCTGATCCGTATCCTGCCAGCCCGGATTCAGCGAAGCTTTAACATTGGTATGCGTCAAAACCTCTCCCCCATCGGTCGTTTCTACTCTATACGGACCCGCATACGCAACCGCCGGTCTTGCATTCGGACCAATGACATCATCGGAGCCATTGCGCCAGCTTTGACCTGGAGGCAATGGAATAGTACGGTTGAGGTCGGTGATCGTAGCGCTGAAATGCGTGGGTGTTATAATGATACGACCAACAGTCTTGGGCCCGTAATATGGTACTATGTTGGGGTCGACGGTGTAGTTGACGAAGAGAAGCGTCCAGACTCCGAGGAGAGATTTCATATTGGACTCAAGCAAGGTGTATGTCTAGATCTATTGATTTAGGTAACCAATGCACAGAATTTGCTAAAGAAATTTTAACCATGAACCTTGGTCCATTAAATATTTTTAAAAGCAGTGTGGAGGAGACATGTTGACTGGAATGACGAATGTCTTTTGACTTTGTTCTATATTATCCGATGCAAAGTCATAGGCTTCACCGTCTCATCTTTGGTAAGATTTAATAACGACACCTCTTAGTCGTTTGCGTTTATTGGCGAGAAGACGTGGTGATCGGCATGCTTACCTACATCTTCGGTATTTGAAACGTGAGACTTACCAAAATCTGGGGTAAATACCAATGACAAGCTCGCGTCCGAGAGAGATAAACAACCTACTAAAGTGTGGCTTACAAGCTCATATCAATTACGTTTTATAACACGTCTTATGCTGCATAGAAGTAATCGATTCAATAGTGTTCGTCGTCTTGGCCATAAGATTTCTGAGAGCTTACTTACTTAAGCTGACGATGGATATCCTTTTTCAAGCGTTCTGGCTTAGTGTACTAACACTCGGGGGAGTCAGGTGATTTGGTAGATTACTTCCAATGGACTCACTCATAACAAAAATAAAACCACGAGAGTTAAGACTAAATTTATATATACAAGAAATTTCGGAACCACTTTGACCTTTGACTTTGACATGCTGCAAGGGTAGTTTACCGCAAGGAATGTACGGTTCAAAATCGTACACCTTCCACCTCCTCTCCACACAAAATAAGGAAATCTGAGATGTTTTAAAGAACAAAAGAAAACGCCGTTAATATCAATCGATTTCCCCAAGATGGAATGCAAAACTTTCAAGATGTTGTTAATGCCAAGACCCCGTAACTCCTTACCCAATGCTTTTTTGTTTTGTTATTTTACACAATCTGAAGATGAATATTAGTAAACAGTACATGTAGATAGGGAACTAGATAATTGCTTACCTTACGCTTCACTGTTTTGTACAAAAGAGACCATACTCTAAACTCCACACAGCCAACCGACCATGAAGCCGTGCAACTTAGCGTGAAGTCCTCTTCCCAAGATACCGGAGTATTTAAGGCTAGTCGATGTACTAATCTCCTTATACCTCATGAATCGTGGTGTAGTAGGCGTATAGCCAATCTCATGCGGTAGAGACTGAGTACGGATGGGTTGAAGAGTGAACTGAGCCTGTCGACGACGAGGAGAAGTCGAACCCTTGGCCGGGCTCTGGGTAGGAGGAGTAGGAGGAGTAATAGTGGTTTGAGGAATGATTTGCGAGGAAGTTCTGTTTGCAGTTTGAGTTGTGAATTGGGAAGAGGAGCAGACAAGGAAGGAATCCGGTCCAATGGACTGAAACTGGAAGTTGCTGTTGATTTTGGCTGCCATTGTTTCTGTTGCTTGGCTATTGTTGTCGATGGATATGAGATATTTCTTTGGAGTATGATGTTGGTTAATGCGACGTGTTAAAAATTGATTGAATTGTAGTGTGATGTAGGAAGGAAGAGTTGGGATGGAAAGGAAGTACTGTTTGCATGAGAGGGAATGGAACTGGGCGACGGCTCCCATTTATCACATCCTCTCCATGTTGTCCACATACATTCTTGAGGATCTAGGAGCTCGAGGATTGAGGCTCTTCCGGCCCAGGTCACGCACTTTACCATAGTGATGAGGTCTTCAGGTGTTCGTGGGAAGAGGGGATTGCTCCTTGCTGGCTCAGCGGGGCAGTGCAAGTTCCTTCCCTTATGTTGACCTAAGCGAGAAACTCGTTTAGTGGTCGTTTGGCGAGTTTTAGGGGCGGTTTACTAAGAATTCTAGGGCGATCTCGCTTAAGCGGGCCGCTAACAACGTCGAATCTTGTTCCCAGAGGAAGTTGCACCGCCCACGAGGATTGCATCCAACCACTCCTGTCAGTTAAGGTTGTGAACTTTCCATGCTAACAGTGTTTCGAATGTCCTATTAATGCTATAAGCCCGGCCAAATCATTCAATACTCCGGTTCTAAGTTCTTGCATTCTAACCCCATTATCACGTGATCTATGAACTTCTTGCGAGGCCGTTGCATGCCGTCTAGCACGATGTCCGAACAATGAATTTGTTATCAAAAGTAGGCAAGGAGCCCAGATGAGCTCCACTACAGATTAGCTAGGTTACGAAAATTCAAAGCACACTGCCGGTCCAAAGCTCTAGCTTCATTTATAATAGCTTGGTGGAAGATTATTGGAATTAGTTACCTGCAATGAGACATATCAAAACGTATTTACGACATGGATTCATAGGTGAGCCTAGACATGGAAAGGACGAAAACGGGCGTTGCATAGCAGTCTCGCTTTTGACTAACCTGATGTACGGGAAGCGATCCACGGTAGAATGAAAGAACTTTGGCTGTGATACCGAATTCGAAAACTATTACCTTCACCAGGTAGGTAACGTCCGTCCCTGCGCAGAGAGACGCACCCCGTCACGAGACAAACCATTGGTACTCTGTACAGCACCACCACGAGCTCTTTGTGCCTCTCAAACACATAGAACAGTTTCATCTAGGTTTACGAGCCTCACTACGATGCTAAAAAACATCATTATCGGCCTTTGTGGTGACCAGGGAGTGCGGTTTTTTTCCGATATTAAAACACGGATCGGTACGCACCTAGTTAATGGTTACAAGTAAAATTTATTTTGTCTTACCCAATAAAGCGTATGGCTGTAGCGTCTGCTGTGTCCTGCAAGATGGACATCTGAAGACTTACTTTGCGAAAATCTTGAGCATCAATAGTCATTCCCGGCGCCTTTTTATCAGGGTGATGCCTTTTCGCCAATTTAAAAAAGGCTGCTTTGACATCTCGAAAGTTTGCTTCTTGTGACAATCCAAGGTCGGCATAATAATCTGAAATTCTAGGTTCCGGGCGATCGAATGGGTCCATCTTTGTTTAGATAAACCTTCTATTCGGATTAAGAACATATTATTGAGCATGAGACGAGCTGCCAGGTGCTTTCTGATGGTCGCCATGACTCGCAGCAAAAGCAAATCGTGAAACAAACGAATGAGAGCTAACCTCACGCTCAAGAACGTGTATTGATATCATTTGCTCTCAGGAACACGTCTTTCAACTTTACGGTCCCCGGTTGGACATATAGTTGTTGTACATCAGCTCCCGTCGTAGCTTCAATTTTGGCAACCGTATGGGTTTTCGGTAGATGATACGATATTTCTTCACCAACAGAATAAGGGGGCTTTGAAGCGACGATTCACCACATATTGAGAGTAGGACAGACAGACTTCGCCTCCTAATCCTTTCGAGGTTGATGTTTTCACTGATCAACATCGCCATTATCACCAGCCTCCCTCTCGTCCAACATCGACACCTCAACAGCAGCAAAGCACACAGGGTACTCTCCTCTCCCTTTCTTTCACACAACTCGATTCATCACATTCCCATCCCCTTCGAATCCGTATTCAGATTCCTGCAACACGCATCTCTACTAAAATAAATGGCCATGCCCCCTCGCGCGCCCAATCCCATCGGTTATCTTCCCCCCGGATCTCCAGCCCGTATTACTTATCAAGAACGTGATTCCAATCAACACGAATCCCTCATCAATATCGGCGTTGGAGAACAAGATTCTTCCCTCGTTGATGTTGAATGCTGAGATGGGATTTTTCTGCATCTTTAGATTCCACATGTAGAGAAAATACGCCAGGTGTCATATTCCCACCAGTGAAGATATGGAACTCGCTACAGGAAAGAAATTTATCGCATTAGTGTATAAGCATAGATACTAGATGTAGTTGTCGATTCAGCCCCCCAAATCAATACTCGATAAGTATAGATATCATATTGTAGAATCCGACAAAGAAAGCGAAAATGACTCGATTGTCAGAATATCGAACGAGTGATGCTGCTCCGGTGACTTTCTTCGCTTTCTTCATTCTTGGAGTTGAGATGGGATGGGGGGAGGCTAGGCTTCTTGTGGTGGGGATGATGCGAGGCGGTGGATGGATTTGGACTCTTCCCAGCCAGAAAAGCTTGCGATGTGCAGGAACATCAATTACCATTCCCATATTTAACATTAGCTATTATATATTATGTGATAGTTATTAAAACCTTACTAAAAGGCGGCCGATTTATTATAAAACCACAGGTTTTTTAAAACATATACCGGAACCGTGTATATCTTTTCCCTATTATATAATATATAATAGCTAATGTTGTATATATGATTATCTTATACCGACAGGCAAGTTGTTTGCGGAGATGAATTAATCCATAACAGGCCTCCAACAATCATGCCTCTACATTCTCTATCTAAATAATCCTCACAACCTTCTCCATCTTTCCATTATATAACGCCTCTTCATAGAACGAACACACATCATGAGGAAGATTATCACGGTCATGAGCGCTGACTATCACGTCCCACGCACTATGCTCACGGACAACCTTAGCAGTTCTCGAACTCGTTTGCACCACCGACACTCTCTTGGGTCTCAGTTCAAAAAAGCCTAGCCGTCGAAGTGGCCCACAATCCATTCCTACGCTGCCGAGAATCAAGCCGGATAGGACCTGGCTAAGGCCGCTGTTGTCAAAAACCGTGTTTGGCTTCTCGGTCCGGGTGTCCTTAAGATACGCCAATAGGGGCAGGACGAACGTCGAATCCGTGGTACCGGGGGTCCAGTCGTTGACCGCGTCACGAAACCACTCTATGGTAAAGTCCTTGCTCTTGTCTACCGCAGTTGCCCATGAGACCGCACCATAGTCCGAAGGCTCCCTCCTTTGCACATTTACCTTAATCAAGCGGCCGCTGATCAGTAGATGTCCATCCTTGACCTTCCCAAACGGATATCGGTCGTCATTTAGCGTAACGTGTGCATCGACGACTTCCGCTAACACGGACCGTAGATAGGAGGGATGTTTTTTGGGCCACTCGGTCACTGGCTCTAGGGCATACTGCGCGTCGCATGTTACTTGCCCTTTAACTGAAGCCCAGGACCAAGTCGGTGCTTGGTATTGCTCCGGCCGCAGCAAAGCAACCTGTCGTGGGTTATACCATAGCAGCTGCTCTAGCAGGTCACGCCGCCACAAGCCGGCGAGATACTGGGACTCAATCTTCTCTTTTACATAGCGAGCCACGCCTGACGCTGCCACCAGCTTGTCCGTCCCATATGTAAGGTCCAACCCACTGTAAGCATGAATCATTTCGCACCACGAGGTCAGCGCCGCTCTGTCCCGAGCACGCGTGTCCTGCTGCAGCTCTCTCGGGAGCCTGTCGATGATCAAATTGAGTGCGGCAGGGCTGCGTGCTTTGATTCTACTTGCGCCAACGCCTAGTTGTCCAGGTAGAAGCACTGGATACTGCTCGCAATATTGCCACATGGCGCACTCAAAGAACAGCTGCCGTTGGCCAAAGTACAGGATACGTTTGGCCAGGAGACGTTCCTGACAAACCCATCCTCGACGCCCGAGCGGAGACCTCACAATATCGCGCTGCCACAGCTGGGAATCCACGCAGCAATATCGCCCGGGTTTAATGGTGGCCACCGCACCAGCGGTCTTAAAATCGCTGAAGCCAGCCTTCAGTGTCTTATGCAGCGGGCGCTTCGGAATGTCAATGTGCAGCGGGGCCAGCTTGCGCTGGTCACGGTCGATAATGCAACCCGCTCGCCCATCTTCGGCGGCGGCGGCAGCGATATTTAACTCGCCGTGGGCGTAAATATCCCCCATGGCGGCTGACTCGACCTTCCAGTCTTCGTCACTATCTTGAATGATACAAAGGGAATCGATCCAGATGTAGTGGAAGCCTAGGTCTTCTGTGATTCTGAAGGCGTCCCGGAATGTTCTGGTCAACTCTGACATGGGTATTTCCCTCTGAAAATCTACCAGAGTGTGTTTCATTAGTCTTAAGATATTAGTCTTCCCCCAGCAGTGGCTCAAGGTAAGGTATTCAACGGTATCCGGCACCTGGGCGCGAGTACGAAGCCTGGGATAGGGGCCACTCAGATCAACCAAGCGGCTTGGGGCCCAATTCATAGGCCGTGTACTGCGGTTGCAGTGATCGTGATTCGCCCGACAAAGGTGCATCCAGTCTTCTCTGACTCGAAGGACAGACTTTGGGCTCCAAATGCTGGGGCCAGTATCTATACCATTTTCAAGCTCATCTTGCAGCTCTTTCTGATAGAGCCAGGTCTCAAACGCTGCGGTATGTTCGTAAGCAGTTATGCTAGACCATCAGGTCTCATGGTGAAAAATTAGCTATGGATCTTACCCGCGGGCAGAATATGTAGCTCTATTCGAATCAACACATGGCTCTCTAATCTGACTCGGCATGTAAACAAATACCCCTCATCCCGCTTGCGAACGAGAGTATACAAGGTGTGCGGTTGATCCGCGAACCGCGGCACATCTAGTCCAATATTTTCTACGAGCAACTGACAGATGGGACAGCCCCTCTTGGCTTGCGAGAACAAGACTTTGGCATCACGGTGGTAAATATATGCAAAAGGAGCCTCGAAAATGCGTTGTTCTTCTAAGGATGCCTCGACTCGGTTTCCGCTGAATACATCCCTGCAGGTCTTACAAAGATGCTCCATCGTTGACTATTCCGTTTTTGCCGGTACATTAATAAACAACGTCTTATGATAGACAAGAGTTGAGCGAGTGCTTAATAGATCGCTATGTATTACATACCTTGAAGTTAGGAACTTTGCGAGGTTAAATAAGTCGTTTAGTGCAGCGTTTACGAACAAGGATCTGTGATAGGCCCTAAAAGAATCTCTGCCCAACTTTTGTCAGGTTACCAAGCTTTGTAAGTCATCTTCGTCTATATACTAAAAGTAGAATATAGAAAGACTATATTATCAAATTGTAACATGTATAGTATATTATATACTTTCAACATGATGCGATATTTGATAGCATTGCACTTCAGCAGTGGAAACTCAATATAATGTAAGTCACGGGAATAGTCAAACCGGAATGCTACTTTGTAAACCATCGGTATAATAAATTACGTTGTATGGGTGGAAATAAGCTGTTACAGTCCCCTGTATAACATCCAGTTTGATATCGGAATCTCGGCATGAGCAATTTCCATTTCCCTCTTTGGACCTAAGCTGTTGTTATAGCCTGAGTGCCGGACTGCGAAAACACTCCAATGACCAACTGAAGAATCAAACAGCTGGTCTACGCATTAGCAAGTACCCATACCATTTTTTTCATGCACAGAAATACAGCTGTGTTTGGAAGTCTAGCTAGCTCGTTATCTTTGGTAGGGTTTCTGGAGAGCGAACGCCGCGATATTCCCCTGGCGACAGAACAAAAGGCACTTTCAAGGCTTTCCATATTCCCCATGCTCTATAATCTACTCCCTTATGTCGAAGGTCGAGACAATTAAATACCATCAATACCTCCCACCTGGAGTACAGCGAGTAATAGCATCAGGCATAAGCTCTTGGGTTGGTATAGTGGATGAATCTACGATCCTTAAGTTTGCTCCTCAACCTGGAGGCAATACTTCTCGTCTTGAGATAGAAGGCAAGATTCCTATGATATACTTTATTATGACGGGCCATTGCTTTTTTCCTGATATTGTTGATGGAAAGGAGGGATGGACTGACAAAGTGCGGGATCGGTTCGAAAATGGCCAGTTTCCGGAGGACTTTCATACCTGTAATTGGATTGTTCTGAATTCTTGGAACCAACGATATAACTTGACATATATGGTTCTTCGTGATCTCGAAGCCGCGAAGATCAGATCGGAGAAAGTAACATATAATGCTGTACCTAGTATAAATTTGCAGGCTGTGAAAGAACAGGGCATTGTGGAAGTGAATTAGCAATACGTCCTTAGATTTTGTGGGATGAATGAGTGGTATCGAAGTGAACTCCAATGGCTCAGTAACAGTGGAAGTAGTCTTTATATACAATAAGAGTTCAAGAACGCCCTATCTATCTCTGTCATTATTTGTAAAGAGGCTTAAAAACTATTGGAAAAGTAGGTAAGCAATGTAAATATCAAGTAAATTATCTGATATCGCAATATAGGAGGCCGGCAAGTAAACCCTTTAAAGCATCCAGCTGTTTTTGACGATAGGTATTACTGGGACGACAAAGGAAACGCGAGTAGTCCATATAAAAAAAATGAAACACTTTAATGACATTCCAAACAGTATCACGCTATATACTCCTAACTTGATAGCTTTTGCAATGAATGCGCAGGTGGGGTTTAGAACTAGCCCACAATTTCTGTGAATCCATGCGGGTATACTCTCGTGCAATCGTGCGATATCAGTTACAGGTCAGTTATGGAAGACTATTCTATACCTTCAACAATTTGGACAGACGTGACCTGGTGCTTTCGCCATTGAAGATGCGATCCAAACTATCCTAACCCTCCATATTAACCGACTTGCTCCTATCACCTAGGGGAATTAAGCCGCAGTTTTGCGAGCTGACCCGTCCACGAACGCATCCATGAGACTGCCTAGGTCGACATTTGGGACTTCACCGTATTGAAAGCACATACGCCACTGTACGCCTGTGTATGATCCCGACCTGTTGCAACCGCGTTTATTTCAAGACCACCGCACATGTATGCTCAAAAACCGAAGGATATTGCACAAGAACGATAGACTCTTACACATATTGCAAACACGCAGCTAAATGTGGAAATAGCTCGTGCCGATACGGTCTGACTTCTGGCACAACTGACTGCTAGCGCCTGAGGCTTTGTATGATATTATTTAATTAGGCTAATCTAAGCCAATAATCACTAATTAGCACTAAATCCTGAAGCCTAAACATGTGACGTTTTGCGTCACTCTCCTCGTCCAACATGACTCCCGGATTTTCTTGATTTTCCTCTCTGAGTGTCTTCAAAATTTGGAACTATGTTCTCTTTTTCCACAGAACCCGTCACTAAGTGCTCCGGAATGCTAAAAAGTTCTCACGGTCGCGATTAAGAGCAGGGGTGAACAGCTGGAGCGGCGATCGATGGCATCAACGAAACGGTCAACAGCGTGATCAACCTCCATGATTTTTTTCGCTGCATATTAGTTACCTAAGACGGACGTTACTCTTTGTGAGTTTATTCTCTGGCGTCTTTTTTCTCTAAGACAGAACTATTGTCTCGCAAGTCTATACCCCAGATTATTTCACTCCTCCTGGCGTGAGCAGGCGAAGGCTTCGGCAAGACTCATGTCCAGAACCAGAATAGCGCAATAGCGATATGACGTTGATGAAAACCGGCATTAATTAAATGACTGCCGTCTCGGGAATATTGATGTGCACTCTCAAATGCACGACTCTGAATCTAAACATATATTAAGTTCTTCGTGGTAGCGGTTTAGTCGGCAACTTCACCGGCATTTCACAGCATGACCTTGTGTACACATAGTAGCATGTTGAAGGAAATGAGGTAATTCTGTGTAGTGCAATGGAAGGCAAAGTTTGATCTTGAAGTTTCGTGGAAATGCGGTTTGAAAGTAAGTATTGATAAAAAGGAGGCTGTTATCGAAGTTCTGTACGTTGTGAGGCTCTGTCATAATGCTAAAGTATCTACATGTACTCTACTACTTAATACCATATATGGATTTTATCAAATGGTCCTTCACTTCTCAATCTCATTCCTGGCACGTTTATCCTGTAAAAAATCAATTCGCTGTCATACTAATCTCATTACATAGCAACGATCCACTATCCATACATCACACCATATCCTTCTGTCATAAGTCATAAAAACCTTCATAGCTCATAAATAATGATGCCGAGAAATAAAAAGCCACAAAAATAACAATAAACAATTTTCCGTAACGATTGAACCCCTTTCCATCATACCCCAAGTTTTATGCTTTCATCATTCTACGCTCCTCGCTATGCATGCATCTACATATATGCTAAGTCGTAATTTCGTTATTCAATACCTGGTCGTAAAAGTCTTTTTCGATTTTCGCATTTTGAAATTCTTAGGTGGTGCGGTTTGCGCCCAGAGCAGATCGTGCTCTTCTTCTTCCGGAACATTTTTCCTTTCGGTAGATTTATGGTCTGTTCCATTCGTATCTTTCAAAGTTTCCCTATTTTCTGGGAGGGAGGGTTTGGTATCTGTAATTTGGTGCGTTCTTATATCGTCTCTCTCTGGGTAGAATTTTGCATGATCCTTGGCAGTATAGGCCGCCTTCACTTCGCCATTGGATCTATATGGATTCGTTTCCTGGTTGACCCTGTCGTTACTATGAGGAGGAAATGCTATCTTTTCAATCATCTCCTCAATCGATCCCAATTTCGGTGCCTCAGTTGATTCGTTAACAGGGGATTTTACTTCGTTGCGAAGGCTATCTGTAAACGAGGAAACCATATTGATTTTCCTTTCGGCCAGGATCGAGTGATCTTTAGAAGAAATGAATTGTTCTCTCGCTGAATTAGGTTCCATTGGTGATGAGAGGGGAGGTGTGGGTAATTTGGATGGGATTCGATAATTTACTGGGCTAGGAGGATTGCGGGAGAGAGGTGAAATAGGAGGTTGTCGGAATTCTTGAGTCGGTGAGTGTCGTGGTGTCGTCTTCGCGGACTCTTTCCCATGATCTGAAATTGATCGATGGGTGAGGACTGGTGACTGGGTGGGGGATACTCTTGCATCTGCCCTCATTTCATCCCCATTGGAATTCGCTATATCTTGTCCGTGATCTCTGGCCATGGCCAATGACTGACGAGGTGACTGTCTTGAGACTATCTTGTCTTCCTGAATATGCGACTGCTGATTCTCCTGGTATCTCTTGTGAGATAGAGTTGGAGACTGCCTAGGTGATTCTTTTGGGCTCGTACTTAATTCACCAAACAGTGGACTATGGAACTCTTGGCTTCGGTCCAGAGGAAAAGTTGGTGACTGTTGTAGCTGATGGTGAGTGGTATGTCTTGGGCTTGCTATAAACTCATTCAAGGTTTCTTGAATCACCAATCTCTCAGGTGAACTATGTGCTTGTTGGGGCTGCTGAAAGTCTCGAGAGCGCCTTGGTTCGACCCGAGCTTCTTGCTTCAATTTCTCAACCGCTGGGGGGCTAAGTCTGGCTTGAAGTGGAACTTCTGTTCGTAAGGGCGATCGAGCGTATTCTCTAGGATGTCCGTTTGTCTGAGTCTGCTCTCTGGCGAGCTCTTTCCGTTTTATGGAGTCGAAGCGTGGTGAAAGCTGTCGTTCTGGTATACCGTATCCGTTCTGACCAGATTTCCTGTTATCCCGAACTCCGATAGCTTCCTCTTCCATGTGAAGTTGAGGTTTATGTTCTGGAGCCATATAGCCGATGTGGCTGTGTCGCTTGTTTCCAGTCATACTCAGCCGCTGATCCCTTGGACTTTGCAGTATCTGCTTTGGTACAATGTTGTCCTTATAAGCTTCCATAGTTTCCGCCGCCCTGGCGGCCCAATCTGTGTGGCTAGATTGGGTTCTGTCATCGCGAAAGGCGAATCTCTCTGGGAAATCTTCCGACTTTTCCAGAGTCTTGTCCTCTTCATAGGAGTTTTGATTGCTTTGAATAGTAGACTCACGCTTCTTAGAGTGTATGGGATGGTTCTTACGAGTCACATCCTCTACGTGCTGTGCTTTGAACCAATCATCTTCTTTACCAATACTAGATTTACGTTCTGGGACTGCTGGGTACTTATATTTTGCGATTTTGTTTCGTTGGTACTGATCGTCCTCAGGAACCCCTTCTTCTCTCTGAACTTGTGACTTCCGTTTTGGTGCATGTTTAAATTCGCTTTCCAAAAATTCGACGGATTCCAGCGGCTTCGAGACTCCCTTCTCTTCCTTTGCAGCTTGATATCTCGGTTTTCTTTCGATGTATTCATCTTGGCTGGCTTCTCTTTCCAGCCCAATAGCCTCATCTTCCCAATGACTTCTAGAGTTGCGACTCGATTCGGCCGAGAACCCATTTTGTGAAGCTCGACTTTGAGGTTGTGGCTCCCTGAATTCGTCTTCCCAATGCATTCGGTGTCTAGGCTTCATCAAAGCATCAAACTCAGCTTGGGCATCTTCAGCTTCCAGGTGTTTATTGGCGGCTGCTTCCCGCAATTCGGAGTCTTCTTTTGGCTGTTCGGATAAACTGAATTGCGAGCCCGTGTCTCTTTCCAATGGCTCATCGACGTTCTCTTCGTGAAAGTTTATCAGAGCATGGCTAGTATCCTCTTCAATTTGATCAACCTCATATTCTACTGATGGCCCAAGAAGCTCGTGGAACCTCGCAACAAGATCATCACTATTAACATTAGCAAACTATAAGGATGGGTGAGCTGCATAGATATGTACCTGTTGCGCGCATAGTCGGAAAGCTTGAGTCCATCCAAAGTTCGCTCGAGTGCCTTCAGACTTTCCTCTATTTCATCCTCCAGACCATGCGAATTGTTCCCTGGGCCATGAGACGTCCATCTCCGGCTACTGCTTTTATTACACACGTCCAAAATCCTAATCGCTCGGATCTTTCTTGCAAGATTCTTGAATTTCCAATCGTTGAAGGGTGCCTCTGGCATCGGCCAAATACCAATCTTGCGGGAGGATTTCAGTAGAGATCCCAAGATCATCGCATCACATGCGTAGCGAAGTTCGTCATCAAGAGAGCCGTCGCAGAGTGTTCGGCCATCAAGGTAGCATTTAATCAGGGTATGGATTGAATTGATAGCTGCCTGCATCGCATTTTTTCGCGCATTTTGGATTGCAGCTACACATGTTAGTTTGAATCACCAGGTTGATACTATCCATAGAAGCTTACCAATAATTTCTTTCGAGATTGGGAGGTTTTTCACATCGTCCTGCAATTTGTCGGTTGATTCCCTTTCGGCAAGCCTTGTCATATCGGCGAACTCAACCGGCCGATTAAATACCCAGAATACAAACAAGAATGGGAGTACCCGATCGTTATACACCTTTGGGAATCCCTCTCTTGTCAAATTATCAATCCAGGTATCAGAAAAGAACTCCACGGCTTCCAGCATCCCTAAACCTTTTGCCAAGATTGCAATCTGTGTAAGAGAGGCCAGTGTTACTTGTCGTGGAACCTTTCTGCTAGCGCCGTGGATGATGTTTAATAAAATGACCATAGTATCAAGATCAATTTTGAGGCGTATGGTAATACGTCCTTTTGTCTTTAGTTTGACAGCCTCCTTCGAATCCCCACCTAACATCGTCCGAAAATACTCAGATGCAAGCATTAGATGCATTGACGAAACGACGCAGTGAACCTCATGAGTAGCGACGATCACCTCTTCTTCCACCTTTGTTTCCAGCGGCTCATCCATAACGCTCTTCAGTTCATCATCTTCATCATCCTCGATGGGCGCGATCACATGGGCATTTTTCCTCAAAGAGGCCCAAAAAGCAGCTGGAGGACTCGCAGAGCGGTCTCGTCCTGATGATGCATCGGAACCCCGCGCTGCTCTTCGTGGTGGGGGATATGATGGTCCATCTTCAGCCCCTGGTGGGTCGGGGGCATAGTAGACAGTGTCGTCGAACTCTTCTGGGGGCGGTGCTGGAGGTTCAACTCCGAGGGACGATTCTGGTCCATCGTGATCGGATTCCCGCTGGGAAATTGCCAGTGGTGCATTCCTTTGTAGATCAGTAGGTGCTGTCGACACAGCGTCCGATGCCTTCACCTGGCGAGTGAGAATCAAAGTGACATTGCCATTTGGCATGAACTCCATAACCTCCGCCATCATCAATCAATCAATCAATCAATCTGTGTCCAAGAGACGTAACCAAATATCATTCGTATACAGACTTGCGGTCAGGGATATTCCCATTCAACGCCTCGACAACAATAATACCCGCTGGACACCTGAAAACACATTTGAATCGCGAAAAGAAAAGGGAGAAGTTTGAAGTCAAACAAAAAAGCACGACAAGCTCGAGAGCAAAGGAACATAGAAAATTAAAAAAAATTAAAAATAAAAATGGCAGGAACCTAGGATTGCCTAAATAGAGGGTGTTCGCTGTATGTGCAGCAAAACTAGACCGTATTAGGGATGAGATTGGGTAGCCTTGCATGTTGGGTCATGTTTCTAAACCAGTAGGGTCAGTTACCAGAGAGCTCCAAGCAAGTCAGACGTGATTCCTTCCGTGGCAGCTACCCTAGTGTTCATGCGAAATGCTTCAATGCAACCGTGAATCGCGCTCTGAAGAATAACGGTCAAGGCAGTAATAAGTTGTTGGTGGTTATTGAGTATTGAGTTGTTGATGCTCGGACTTTATCGCTTCGGAATTGAGTTTTCGTCTCCAGCTCGCATTGACTTTTATGTGCTGTAGGCTGTTGTGTTATGGACATCGCATCTGAGACACCTGTAGAATAACTTTACCGACGGGCGGGAGGGGCTGAACTTATACTCACGTGAGCGCTGGGGGTTCTTCGTGATGCTTCCATTTTCCATGTAAATTATGAGGGAGAGACCGTTAGAGTTTCAATTTTGTAGAGCAACATTCTACTTGCGAATATATACAACGTAAGAAGCTAATAATCTAACAATATCAATTATCTACGGTGGTAAACACACGTGGCTGTTCAGGGGAACCCAATATAAGCGAGATTTAGTTTACCGAAAGGCGGATGTAAAGACTTCGAGTAAAACAGCCATGTCATGCAGGTTTAAGATGCTGATTCATTCATTTTTTTTTTTTAAATATATATATATATATTTCTGCCGGGAAAGTGTTCAACTTCGCAGCTTTTCCAGCATGAGCCACCGTAGGTACCTTGCACTTGAAGAACTGAACAGAAAAGTTCCTGCTTTTTCTATACCCCTCCATAAACACGGAGAATTCTTGTCACTATATTGACACTATATACTAGATATTTTCCTCAAGCTAAGCAGGAAGTTTTAACTGATATTTTCTGAAAGACAGGTCCATTATTGGGGAAGAATTAAATATATACTTTGCCAAAATCAAAGGGATGTCACGTGGTTTAGGCTTAGATAGGGTTAGGTTCGGCTAGACATAAAATCTCTCTAACCGCAAACACACCAACGATATGGGAGTCACAGCGACACTCGATCATCCTCAACGCTCCCATTGAATATTAAAATTCATTCACCGGATGGTAATCAGCAAAGAGGTGAGGTACGCACCACCACCTTCGGTTGATCCGGCAAATCCTCACATCAAGAGATGGGATAACGGCCTAATCTGCTATGAAGACTTCGTCACCCCGGATGAGGAAACAGCGGCTATATTGGCCATAGAAGCTGACACAAGGTGGACCGGAATCGGAAAACGTCAAACGCTTCAATTTGGTCACCATTTCGACTATACCACTTTCGGTGCATCAGAAACTGACACAACACCATTGCCACCATATCTAGCCAATCTCATATCCCGTCTACCTCTCTTCTCGGAAAAAGTTGTTCGTGATAATGGGAGCTCGGAAGAGCATGCATTTATCCCCAACCAATTCACCGTTCAGTACTACCCGCCTGGAACAGGAATTCCACCTCATGTTGACACCCATTCTGCATTTCGTGAGGCACTATACTCTTTAAGTTTAGGCAGTACCGTGCCAATTGCTTTTAAAAAATGTGGGAAGACAGAGGCGAGGAGGATGAGAAAACCAAAGAGGAGTTTGATACGTCCTTCGAGTGTTGCTATAGAAACTGCCTGTAATCAGATGGATGGGTGTGTATCAAGTCCACCACTTCAGGCACACTCGCTCGATGATCTTGGCAGTACCTCCAATTACCAGAGAATCACTCCACCGACTAGGGAATTTAGCAACGTCCATCAAAAAGGAAGTTATGGGTACGATTTGGACGAGATCGAGGAAGAAGAGCCGTGGGAGCTCTTTCTTCCGCCCCGCTCTCTTCTCATAATGACTGGGCCATCAAGATACGGATATACACACAAAATCCGAGGACGCAAATTCGATAAATGTCAGGACGGAAGTGTAGTAGAGAGGAAAGGGAGGTATTCTATAACCATGCGTAAGTGAACTTTTCGGTGCATAGTACAACACCAACACAAGATGCGACTGCGCTTCATATATCTCTGGGAGCTTTGCATGCCTTAGGAGGGAGGGACTTGATGAATCTTGTGAAGTTAACAAGAAATACACTAACCTTGAGATCATTACGAATAGGTACTGTTGTGAAGGATGGAACACCATGTCGATGCGAGTTCCCACACGTTTGTGACACAAGGGTGCAAGAAGAGACTGCTGAAGCAAATTCCGCCTTGAATGTGGATGAATTAAATACGATTCCCTAATATTTACAACTTCCTTTCGGAAAATAAAAAATGCTCTGCAATGCCTTACCTACCCCAAAATGATAACTACAGAGGATTCAAGTATTGCTTTTCTTGGGCGGACGTCTTGATATTCTGCATGCCTCTTGCGTGATCCTTGATTTTGAATTCGTAATTTTAGTCTTAGTCGATGTGGCCAAATCTTTGATGCACCAACTACTAGTGTTTTTGCTCTGGAATTAAAGCTCTCGTCAGTAGCTGTATAGATTAGAACGGCTTTGAGCAACGTGAATTTTCGAACTTCCAGATCTATTATGAGGAAGATTGCGAATATTCATACTTGATAACAAGGAAACACTGTTACTGCAATTGTCGAAGGGACGTAATTAACTTTTCATGGACAAGTACTTCGCTTAAGTGATCCTGGATAATCTATTCGGATGTTACGTTTTATTTGACCATCTCAGATATAAACAACTCCTGCTTTGCTAGATTCACCTTCTCAATGTGCTGCTTTGACCCGCACTCTCACACCCTTTGACTCCCACCTCGGATAAGGAACCATATATGCATGCTTCATTTCGACATCAGTAATATCAGTTTCATACAGCTCGAATGTGAAGCGGGAAAATAGTGTAGCAAGCGTTATATAAAGTTCAGCCTGGGCCAAACTAGACTCAAGTTAGAAGTTTCAAGTAAATTTTGCCAAAAGAAGACTTACTTGATACCCAAACAAGCCCTGGTTCCTTTACCAAACGGGACAAAAAATCGTTCGAGATCCGGTTTTCCATGCCACCGTTCCGGCACGAAGGAATGTGGTTTTGGGAAAACACTTTCATTCGTGAGAATATGAACTGAAGTCATTGACACAGGCGTATTTCTGGGTATAGTCCATTTCCCGTACGTCAGTTCGGTGTCTGGTGACAATCTCGGGGCTCTGATGGTAACTCCGTATGAGAGTCTGATTGCTTCATGCACACAACCGTTCAAATAAGGCAGCTTTTCAAGCTTGTGCCAGTCTAGAGTCTCTACTGCTGAGCTCTGCGATTCGAGTTCTTGGCGGAGTTTAAGCAAGATATCGGGGTCTTGGGTGATGTAGAATGTTGCAACGGTCAGTGCCCATGAAGTGGTTACTAAGCCAGCTGCTACCACGAGTTGAGCTTCGTCCCCAAGACGAGAATCTGATTTCTCTTCAGGTGGCAAGTCGCTATTCAGTAGTTCGTGAAGGATAGTTGGATGGCTGGCGGCTTTATGTCCTTCGTTGATTCCTTGGCGGATTGCTCTCACCTCGCTGTCCATGTCCTATTTTCCTCCGGGTTAGTGGGCCTCACTTCATTTCTAAAACAGTTGCGGTAATTCCTACCTTCTTAAATCCAATGACGGGAAGGATTTCTGGCTTGAATTTCTTCGTTATCCACTCTGGAATCGCATCTAAAAGAGGGAAAACAATCGGGAAGTGCAAGGCAAAATGCCCTGTAATATATATTGTAAGAAGTGCTTCATGAAACGTATCCGAGAACCCAGGAGAATCCAACTGATCGTAGCTTTTCGCAAATGCATACTCAGTGATAATATCAGTCGTGAGTGCCATCAAAGCTCGATCCAGAGCTAGTACTTCTCCCGTTTGTTGATAAATTTCCAATTTGCGACTCAATTTGTCTACCTTCTCACGTATGACATTCTGAAACTGGTCGATTTTTAATATAGAGAAGAATGGACTGATAGCTTTGCGGCGGAAACGATGCAAGTCATGCTGTATGGTTGACAAGCTATCACTCGCGTAGCCGAATCGTCCTGAAAAATAACTGTACTTATCCCATCGACCTGCGCGTGAGTACAATTTCTCATAGTAGGTTGGGTCATCTATGTGAAGCTCTGTAGGTGAGATCCGTATGATGGGCCCTGGAGCAATAATTCAGCATATAAAATGGGAAACAGGATATATTGCCTTGCCATATATCTTGTGTAATTCACGAATGTGAAACGTGAACTGCCCTTCCTGAATTACATCGTAGTAGAATTCATACCAGTTGCTCAGTGCAGCTAATTTTGGTCCTGGGAACGCAGCAAGCGGGCTCAAGTAAAGACGGCGCACAGCCAGTGAGAGGAAGTAAATGGCACAGAGGACAACAAAGACCGCCCAAGCGCTCATGGGGGTATATCCTGGGTCCATTATAGAACTAGATAGTTTTATAGTCAGATGTAGTATTTAAGTTCAAGGTGCGAAGGCCTACAAAATAAATGAAGGTATGGTTTGGCTAGGACCCCTCAATAACCTTATCGGGACAACTTATCACCGATCTTCTACAAAGCTTCTATTGGTTCGGATTCAGTTTACGAGCTGTCAGATGGAAATCAAGACTCACGTGACTCATACTGTTACATGGAATATGTTTTGTTGACGTCTCTCGGCTCTTCGGGTCGTATAACAAGCAGAGCATCGAAAATCAAAATATTGATTCTGAACATCAAAAGATACAGAATTCGAACCATTTCCTCTGCCATTTGTAGGATTTTGTAAAACCGGCTTCAGAAAGGTTCGTCAGCAATTGCCTCTGTAAATATAGATCGATGAGAATGAAGCCAGATTTTGAAGCGTTGCTGGAGCATAAACTTTGAGCATAGTCAGTAGTCAGTGTGCGGGTATCTTTGGCCCTGTTTCAAGCAGGCATTACCGAATTCAATCCGACATTGATAAGTGCCAGTGGCTGGTCATCCAGATCTCCGGTGTAGAGGGCGTAGCATGGTTTGACAGTATAGCAGCGCGTAGAGAACCATTCAGTGGTAAACTAGTGAAAGTCTATAGATATATTAAAATAGAATATTATTTTATTTCAGCTCTTGGCCCATATTCTTTATATCAGAACTTCATCATATCTAGTGACACATTCCAATAGAACACCTAAAACTCAATAATATTGTAAAAATCTCGATCGCTTTCGAGAAGTCGAATTCAGATATGCCAGGTGACGAATGCAATACCCGAGAAGTACCCGGCTAAAGTCAGATTGCATATGTGGCGCCTTTAAAATGCAATAAAACCCAAGCATATAAATCTCATTGGTCACCCTCGTTCGGCAGGCAATTACTAGCGCGTGCAGGGGGGACTCGCTTAGATGTACTACTATAAAATTCTATTTGTAAGCTACTTCACAAGTATAAAATCGTGTTTTAATAATTTTACTTTTTGTGTTAACATTATAAATTATAAAGAATACGCTTATATTACCGCCTTTAAATAATATTTAAACGGCTTAATACTCAGAAGAAATACTTCTTAAACTTAGAATGAGAGATAAAGCGAGGGAGTATCAGGGATGATGTCGTCTAAACAATGCAACTGACTAATGGAATAATTCTATGCAACAGTACATGAATTGATGCTATGCTGTCTAAGCGAGCCCCCCCTAGTAATTTCCTGCTGGATGAGGGGAGAGGAATAAAATCGGGGCCGGTCATAAAACTTGAAGCAGCTTACAAATGCTCAAAAGGTATAATAAGTAAGCCCCAACTTGCCTACATCGCAACTTTTCTGTACTTACCAAACGCCATACCCTCTTTTCAGCTTGACTTCTTAATCCATACCATATCTAAGGTAATCTATACTATATCTAAGGTTTATTGTCAACTATGTCTGCCAAAGGCCAACTCGTCACCTCAGCGGATGGGACCAAGATTTGGGCTCAATCTGTTGGTAATCTAAGCAAGCCAGCTGTGGTATTCGTGCATGGCTACTCCTGTACCGCGCTTCACTTCTCAAAGCAGTTTTCTGATCCAACTTTGCTTGAAAATTTGCATCTAGTACGATATGATGTCCGAGGTCATGGCCGAAGTGATCAGCCGCTTGAAGCCAAGGATTATGAAAGTCGTCGACATGCGGAAGATTTCAAGGCAGTCACTGAAGCGTTTAGTGTTGTGAAGCCTTTTCTTGTGGGCTGGTATGTGAACTCTCCATTAAGGCTATAGGCTATCTATTGACATCTTATAGGAGTCTTGGTGGTATGTTCACCTATTCTACCGAATGATGAATCTCACTAATGGATGAGGAAAGGCATTGTAGCCGCCGATGTAGCTGCAGCTTACGGTATTGAAGACATGTCAGGCTGCATCATTCTTGGCGGAATGCCGTATCGTAGCATGCACCCTCATGTTGCGCATCCCGTTATAATGAGTTTGATACCTGGGCTACTGAGTGAAAACATCGCAGAGTTTTCCGTTGCGGTACAAGGGTTTGCAGCAAGCTGTGTGTCCGAAAGCTTCGAGATCCCCGAGGAAGACAGACTCGCTTGGATAGGTGGTGTAGCTCTGCAGGTAAGTCATGTTTTCACCAGAACTAAGTGGTTAAGAATGGAGAAAAGTGCTGATTACAAGAAGAATCCGCTTGTGAGGCAACATAGCATAGCAAGAACCCAAGACGAAGGGGCATTGCTCGCGGCGAAAGGAACCTTTCCATTCCTAGTTATTCATGGAGTAGAAGATCGTCACATGTATGTTGATAAGCTAGAAGCATTTATGAAAGGAAATTTCGGGAATGTGGAGTTTCATCGAGTAGAGGGAGTGGGTCATGCACCGTTCTACGAAGTCCCAGAGTTCGTGAACCGGACAGTGTTGGATTTTGTAAAGAAGCAAGTTGGGTAGACCAGTCAGGATTTTGACGTTTACTGTACGTCGGATTGACCTTAAACCTCGAGAACCTAGTACTGGAGGATATTACTTCAGACACTGGGAGGTTAAAATGAATATTTTCTTCAATTCTAATTTCTTAACCAACTTGACCACCCTGAAAGAGTATAAACTTATTGTATCTCATGAACTTGAAAGAAAGGTTCGTTATAAAGTACATCATACCACGCTCCACCTCCCCACCACCTAGATTCTCGCTTAAATAAAAGGGGCTAGGGGTCCGTTTCCGACCATTAACTTTCATTTAGCTGCTTCCCGGGGATTTGGGAAGACTCTGGTACCTGATTAAACGAATGATGGATGGTGAGGATCTGCATTTCCAAGGCACTTAAGATTTGTTTGTTTACCAGGCTATGGCGCACCTTCTCTCCCCTGACCTATCAACATGCCGAAATACACAACGGGCGCCAAGAACCACCTGCCAGTTTGTTTTACCATACCCCGCCCAGCAATTACAACAACACCCACATGTCGCCCCGACACATGCAGTGATACCAGATTGTAATTCGTCCCTCTGAAAAATCAACCACTGCATCAAAGTAACATACTTTATACCCTATGCAAATTTATCGACGGTTTTCCAGAACCCCATTTTTGGGATGCCAAGTGTGAAGTGCGTTGGTTACTTCCCAAATTCTAGACTTGGTGTTACATGCTGTATTTGAGTATATAAAGCACGAATGGGAACGTTGCTTTTGTCTTTTTTAACTTTCTTTTTTTCTATCACCACTTTGAACCAGTCAGTAAAAGGACCCGGACCCAACCTTGAAGTTTTTTCTTCACCCTGGGTAAGACTTAATTATGGTAAGTTGATATTCACACCACTGCGATACTGGTAAAACCGACTGGGGGCTATAGCTGACAATTGCTAGGTCTCTGTTAAGTCTACTATTTTGAGCGCGTCTCTAGGTGTCGCTTGTGAGTGATGATAATCGAGGTGTTCAGCTGGAAAGCTCCACTAACGTCCGGAAAGACCTCCTCGCGCAAAATGTCGAGGCAAAACCCAGTCCAAGTAAACCATACACAAAAAATGGTCTTACATGGGGCGATGGAATTCGCATGAATCAAGTTCAAGTTATCGGCACACACAACAGCTATCACCGGGAAGTCAGTGTAAAGGAGAGACCGATTTTCGAAAAACTGCTGGCTAGTCCAGAAAACTACTATTATTCGCACCCATCTCTTGAAATTCAAGCAGAGCATCAAGGCATTCGCAATTTCGAGCTTGATATATTTGCCGATCCAGTTGGAGGCAAGTACGCGACGCCTCTGGTTCGAAGACTAGCGAAACTTCCCTTTGAGAGTGACCCAGCTTTAAATCAATCTGGAACCAAGGTTCTTCATATCTGTAAGTGAGCCTGGTTACACTCTTTGATATCTGGGATGAATTAACTATGAATAACGACTAATAAAAACCCAATAGCTGACGCAGATGTGGGAACTGTATGCCACACACTCATCGAATGTCTTAAGATGATCAAAGGCTGGTCAGCTAAAAGTCCAAAGCATGTTCCGATCGCCAACATGATTGAGTTCAAGACTGCTGGGGATGACATGGCCTATCTCGGAGGTGCCACACCAATCAAATGGAACACCTCTGAACTCATGGCTTCACTTGATGCTGAGTTTCGCTCTGTCTTCTCGACCAAGGAACTGATTACTCCCGATGACCTACGCCGCGACAACCTAACTCTCGAGCAATCAGTTCTCAAGTACGGTTGGCCTGAGTTAGAATCTGCTCGGGGGCGCGTTCTTTTCTTAATGGACAACACAGGTGAAGTTCACGATACATATGTTAAAGATCGTCCTAGTGCTGAAGGCCGCGTTATCTTCCCCAACTCGTCACCTGGCAATCCGGACTGTGCTTTTCAGAAACTGAACAACCCACTTGGCGAAAATCTCGCAAATATCCAGGAGCAAGTTCGTAAGAATTACTGGGTGCGAACCCGTGCGGATGAACCAATTGTCACTGTTACCTCCAATGATACAACGGTTATGCGTGATGCTGCTTTTGCTAGCGGTGCTCAGATTGTGTCGACCGACTTCCAAGGTTGGGGCATGGCTGCGAGATATGGAGTTGATTATGTTGTTACGCTGCCAGGTGGTGCCGCTGTTATTTGCAATCCAATCAACGCGCCAGAGGGTTGTGACAAACTTGTCCTAGAAAACTTGAAGAAATGAAAGCTCGAGAGGACCGTTACAACAGGTATAATAGATAATATAATTCAATGTTGATGCAGCTGACAAGGAACTCCTGGTATAGGGTTTATCCCTCATCTCGTTATTGGTGGTGTCAAGGTTAACAACGTTCCCAAGCGACACCGCATGCTGATATATCTTCCTTTGGATTTGTGTAAATACACATCAAGCTCACTGAGTCACCCACCGCACGGCGAAGCCCAATTAGGTATTTCGGACTCACTCTCGAATTAGGATATATTGCCGAAAATAAGTAATTTCATAGTTTAAGCGGCACAGTACCGTTGTGATGGGTCACCACTAAAGATGCATCTCCCATTCACGCATCTCCTTTGAAAGAAAAGTCACTTCGGAATGTCCACGCTCGTCTCTTCCTGAAGTGATAATCATACGCTCGTCTTATTCTATTAAATCTAATTTTTGCATATTGGTGTTTAGAAAAGCGGGTGGGACATGTTCCACATGCTATTGATTTTGTTGGCGGGGTTGTTGACCATCGTCAACTCATCAGGATGTGCTTAATAGCAAATATTCTCTCTACCCCCCA
>Ga0247734_1000348_pt1 | contig 41045 bp, 33 predicted proteins | sample UWRJL103311B2_FD_180933 | JGI IMG/M metagenome (GOLD analysis project Ga0247734, IMG submission 180933) | Plant litter microbial communities from Arlington Agricultural Research Station in Wisconsin, United States - UWRJ-L103-311B-2 | ecosystem: Environmental > Terrestrial > Plant litter >...
CCTCCGAGAGAGATTTCGAAGGGCCCACGATACAAATACGGGATGTTTCAAGAGGGAGAGAGGGAGACTTTTTGTGCGATTGATTCTGGAAAATCATGTTTTACGTTTTTTTTTTATATATATAATACTTGAGGGAGGAAATTTGGCTTGCCTTCTTGATGATTAATTTCCTGATCTTCCTTTTCTTTCGTTTTGTGTTTCCTTTTGTTTATTTTTTTTAGTATACAGCGTAGCTAATATCCCCTAGCAGATGTAAACCCAATCCTTTTATGCACCAAGACCGACCGAGGGTTATCAGGGGGCAAGAATCTCCCATGTGGAACGTCCCCCCCAAAAAATTGCTTCTTATACTTCATTAGAAATCTTAATTTTGGCAGTCTCTTGGCTAGAAGAGTGCTTGCTCAAGTGGCTGTCGCAAACCTCTTTGCGCGAGCCTCTGCCTTTGCCTTTTCTGTTGGATCATCTGTAATACGTCCTGCAGCCTTGGGCTTTGGCGCCGCCGCCACCGTTGCAGGCTTTCCCTTGGGTGCTTCTGTTCTGCGATCTGGAGTTTGCCTCTTTGCATTTCGTCCTCCGCGTCCGTCATCCTTTCCTTCACGTCCTCGCTTTGCTCTCCGGTCTGGTAGTGCATCGTCCAATCCCTTTACTACGGCTTCCGTTGAGTCCAGACCGAACTTTTTAGCCCGCTCAAGCTTCTTCTGCGCCTCCGTCGCCTCAACGGTCTCCGCAATCCCAAATCGCTTCGCGCGCGCCGCTCGCTTTTCAGCCTCCTTTTCAGCATCTGTCATTGCTATTCCCGCGCTATAATCTACTTTGGGCGCCTCCACTTTCGGTGCTGCCTCTGTGGTTGTGGCTCCCGATGGCTCGTCAGCGCCGTCTGTGGCCTTCGACGCATCTCCCCCAACAACACTCGACTCCGTGGTCTTTGATGGTTCAGTATCAACTTTTTCACTTGGTACTGCAACGGGGGCGGTGGTGACTTCTTGGCCGCCCGGTGCGACGGTGGTGGCAGGGGCGGCGGTAGCTTTGCTATCATCCTCATCCCAATCGATCTCGTCCTCAGCAGCTGTGAGCATCCGTTAGCATAGGAACTAGCTTTGATGCGGGCGCATATCGGCACCTACCAGGTTTTTCTGCAGTCTTCTTGCCGTCATCCTCCTGCAAACGCGCAACGAGGTCCGCTTTGTTTCCGGATACCACTAAGCCTCGCTCTGCGAGTAGCTTCTTCAGGTCAGGAACCTTTTGTTGAGAATAGTCTGCCATGGTGGAAGATTGCGGCGCCAATGAATGTAATGAAGCTGCACGTTGAAGTTCGATAATAAGATTGGCTCGAGATGTATTAGTGGGGAGGTGTGATGTTGAAAGGCGAGGCTATTGATGAATCCAACTACCAATTCCACAGCTCCTTCGTCAGCTCCTCTAGGAACCTAACCAAATGCGGGAGATTAAAATCTAGCTTTAATTAAGCGAGTCCCAGCTTTGATACCGTGAAGGTCTAAGCGCCACAACCTACCAAGTAGCCGAGTAATATACTCAAACTCAACATCCTTTCATAAACATCACATCTCTTCTAATTTCTCAAATCAATGTTCATCATCCATGCACAGTATATCGTCCATTCATCATTTAGAAGTTTCACTTAATCACCATTTCTTCAGCGTCTCTTCAGCGCCTCTTCAGCGTTTCTTCAGCGTTTCTATACCAGTCGCGTCGTAAGATTTACCAATTATATTCAGCCGCATCCATTCCTTCAATCTAACCCTCAGTTCCTCATGCACTTTCTTCCCCAAGCCCTCGACCTATTTCTTATTACTACTGAATTGTTTTCCCATATTCGAGAAACTACAGCCTATGGGAGCAACCTTCCCTTTCCTCACACCGCACAGTAGGCAATATCATGAATGACATTGCAACTCAGTGATCTATAAGTGGAGCTGCTTATGTCTTACATCAGATTTAAGGTTAAATCTTCTGTTGGCAGCCGCCATTGGCTTCTCCTCTGGGCGTCATCTCCCTCCCATTTCTCATATGGAAACTTACCGACCGCCTGGCATGGTAGTATACACAATTCTTATTTACTCACCGATGAACCAAGTTCCATTGCTGGCCGAGGCCCACTTAGTAATGTCTCGCATCACATTTTATGATGACTGTGCCAGGAGTTCCTTCGACGAGTAGAGTACCGCCAAGTTTAGACTTATGTCAAGTTAGCAACTTGAATCCCCTGGTACTAGAAGGAAGGAATATCTTACTCAGATGCGGGGCTGGTCACCGGCACGACTTGCGCTTCAATAATTTAAGATCTGTGCCATTTTTTGGTGACCATATAGAGCAGATCGTACGATAGAGGTTTATCTACACGATACTAGCTGTGTGCTAGTGATGTAATCCAAACCTTTGGACTAATTACTTTGTCACCTCTGAGCTAGCTATACTGCAATAAACCCATCATCAAAATGACGTTACTCTAGCCAAGGTTAGATTGAAGGCACAAGCAAATGACTGCGCCTGTTCATCCTGGCTCTCTAGTTCTGCTTGTGGCCAGTAGCTGAAGATTACTTTATAGCCCTCCTCAGCTTTGCTATTACCGACTCCCGATGTTTGTGACCCCCTTGTCACAACTTGATTTGAAAGCTACCACTTTTTCTGTCCTTTTTTCACCAGAGTATAGGTTCAATACAACATGGAAGAAATCGCCTTGATGTTGCGCTACAGTGCCACTGTCGACTGCTATAAATGTATGGAATGACCCTCCGTCATTGCTAATCTGATGTACTACACTCTACATATTCACAACTACCTAGACAAACCTGCTGTCGTTCAGCTTGCCCTTCGTTCAATCTACATCATTCATCTACACAGCTCTAGCTTCATACAAGCCGCTCGACTTTGAGAGCATGTCTGGGTCATCCTCACAGGCGAAAGATGAAATTACCGATCGACGTTCACGGGCATCTAAGGGGAAGTCTCGCTCCGGCTGCGTCTCTTGTAAGGAAAGAAGGGTCAAGGTGAGAATCCAAACCATTCCCGTTTCTTCACGATGTGAAACTGGCCCGCTGTGCATGCTCTGGGATAAGCCACAGACATGGCAATGTGGTATTTGTGTTGCATGTTTACATCACAAAGAAATATAGACTACTAACATCTTTCAGTGTGGCGAAGAACGCCCCAAATGCTCAAGGTGTACCATACAGGGTCGGGAATGTGTCTACGAGTTTGTTGAAGAACCGAAATGGAAGGAGAAGACGAGTGTATTCTCAGTTTCCACCAGGCAGTCAAGCTCTCTGAGAGAAAATAGCCCTGCGGCTTCTGGTCGGACCACGCCCATCAATAGAGCTAGAACACCGAACTTCAACTTTCAACATCACTTTGAGTTTGTTGGCGCAGCAGTAGGAAAGCAGCTGTCCACGGCGGCAGTCGGAAACCTAAATTTTGATGCACAAGACACAATGCTTTTGGAACATTTCCAGTCATCTACCAGTGCCGACTTGATACTGCCACAAGAAAGCTGGATTCGTGATATCATCCCGATTGCGGTCGAAGTAAGTGCTCCAAATCCAACTTCTATTCCGTTGATACAATTGGGTCTAACGAAGAACACAGCAAAAGTTCCTTATGCATGCCATACTTGCTGTGTCTGCGTGCCATATGCGAAAGCTTCAGGAAACATCTGTGATGTCATTGACTATTGATTACCACACGTTAGAGAGTCATCATTTGCATCTTGCTCTCTCGAAGATGCGTCTAATGTTTTCTGAGATTGACGTCGTTGCTAATCAAGACGCATTCCGTAAGTTCTCAATAAGCTTATATTCATTCTAAAAACTATTAGAATAACTAACATATGTCGTGAATAGTTGGAGCCTCCTTCCTATTCGCAATCTACTACGGCTCCAGTCAAGAGTTCAGCCCATATTCATCAGAGCTAGAGAGAGGTGTCTACGTTCATATCAAAGCTGCAACATCGATCGCTCAAAAGAATTGCGAACAGGCTTGCCAAGGTCCCTTTAGACATATTTGTACCCCACCGCTTTACCACCAACATGTGACTCCAACTAGCGGTCCATTGGCAGCTCTTTATAACCGGCTCAACCAACTAGATCCTCCACCACCAAACTACAAGTCTTACGTTGAGCGTATCCAATCCCTGACCACTCTTATTTCTATAACCACCGAGCGCGAATTCACCAAAGCAGAGGCTGAACACAACTTGCTATGTATTGTACGGTATGCTGGCTCGTGGCCGACTGAAGGGTTAACTCTGGGTGCTCCGTCTGATACGATAATGAGTATTATTACTGCATATTGGTATGCCGCGGGTCTTTATAATGTCCGATATGTGGGCGAAAGGTGGTGGTTCTGGAGAGAGAAGCCTGCCATAATGATAAGTGGACTATCGGCTAGCCTTGGCGAAGAATGGGATGCTTGGATGGAATGGCCAATGTCTATCTTGGCCAATTCACCATGGGCATATACCCAATCCACCCGCGACTAACTAATTTTGAGTCGTATAGAACACGAATAAGACTCGTGAACTCACTGTTCCAGATCTTTCGACCACCAACCTGGCGTCTCGGTTTCACCACGTCACATTCAACGCAACTCCGGCTCCGTAAAAGGATAATATATCCATATGTATATAATCCTTGATTGAGGCTGATCTCCCTTCATATTGAACATACTCATTATCACCCCATAAAGTTATTGATAGTATAGTTATTGGCAAGCAGTGTTTTTGGAGGACTTTCTTCTTGTTTCGATATTGAAATTCAAGATTTGCTTGCGGACTTTCACTCTTTATCATGTGTCTATCTAAGACCAGCTTGCTTACTACAGGTTGTTATCCGCCTTTGCTACCGATGGGAGCCCAATGCCATCTATAACCAACAATCTTGGCTCAAACAATTTTGCCAATTCACTCGCTCGCTTCGTCGAAGTTTTTAAGACCTATAAATTTTCTCCCATGGGTCTTCTTTCGCTACTTTTCAAATCATATTTTGATATGCGGCCACTAAGAATATACGCTCTTCAACACAAATCTGAGAGACATTTCCTCCAAACTCCCATCGCGCAACAGACTTATATCGCCCGGATTTGCGACAAGTCAGAAATGCTCACTAATAATAATTCAAAGGTTGCCAAGAGCGATCCTTCTTTAGTGAGAATCTTCAATGTATTAAGTCCTGTTTCCACGTTCTAAGATGACAAAATTCAATATAGGCTTCAACAACGGCTCTTGATTATTCCACGGTGGCGAAGAAGACGAGGCTGAGCACGAGCTTACCTGGTCGTAACCATCATCACGGAAGTCATATCTTTCATCGCACAGCATATGGTGCCACTATATTAACCCATTTTATTAGAGGTAAGCTATAGAAGATATATACCTACTGCAGCAGAATGATCGACTAGGTAGTCTCTTTCTCTTCTCATGCAAGTATTGTTGGCAAGTCGAAAGAGGAACCCGTCGAGGAGATCAACTAAATCAATTTTACCCGCGATGATACTGAATCCATGGAGAATAACCACAACGAGCATGGGTATCCACCGAAGAGAACTCTGATTGCCCGGGCAATATCCTCGGTTTTCAGTGGCTTCACTCCCAATATTGAGCCTATGGATCTCGACATGGCTTGCGTGCATCTGAAATATCGCGCACTAAGAAGCAAGTAGACGTAAGTCTCTTCAATTGCAGGCGAGGAATAGGTTGTTGGCCGTCCTCAAAACTAGAACTGAGGATATGATCTAGCTTTCCCATAACTACATTATCCATCACAGCTTCAGTAGTTACAGGCCTTCCATTATGTAGTTAATTATATAGTTAATACTCCCCAATAACTACAGGATTGTTTTTCTCCATGGCGGCTCCTAAAATGTCGTCGGCCAGAGTGTAACTTTTGTAAAGTAAAAGATAATTGCAGGTAAAATCGCCGGGATGACAAGGAAAGGGATACTTAATTTTCATACATTATAGATGGGACAGTACGGAGTAGCTGTCAGGAACACTGACATACGATCGATCCTTCCTGCATTATATAGTCTACACTGTATATAGTCAGACGGAGGAGCGTCTGACGTAAAGAATTAGACACTTTTGCACCACTTAGAGAATCACTCTGACGTGACTCTCGATACTAGCTTTGCAAAACATACTGCATACGAAGCACTCTGAAGCGTATTTAGGCCAAGACCCAGCGGTGCCACACTTGGTGATGATTCTGCTGCATTGAGGACATAGACTTCCACTTCATCATTGCTTACTAAATTCACCCGCTAAGTAAGAGTTGCATAAAGGGTTGCAGCAAGTATAGCGAACCGCTCGGAACAACGCATAGAGGGGCAGGATATCGTCGCTTCTACTGGACCGGAGGGGATATGCGCCCCTCTCCTAGTACAGAAACAAATAACCATCGAGCCTAGGGTGGGTGGATGCCTGTCAGCAACAGGGGATCTTGAAGGTGTTTTCGTTTGAATACTACTTAATAGACCAGGCGAATACTGGGCTGCGTTTGATATCAAGTTTATAAGATGTCCAGCTCCCCTGTAGTCGACTAAACCCCCTTGAAAGTTGAGGTGCATATGGGTCTACGATCTTCTGATTAGATGATGTTGATCTTGTCTTACCTTATCTTTATCTTGAACTCAAGCTCACTACACATTACCAAATATGGCTTCAACTGAAGCGATCTCTTTGAACATACTCATCGTAGGGGCTGGTATAGGGGGTTTTTCTGCAGCTATTGCGTGCCGACGTGCAGGTCACAGTGTTCAAATTTACGAACGATCGTCATTGAACAACGAAGTTGGTGCTGCCATTCATGTTTGTCCAAATGCTTCCAGAGGCTTGTTGGCATGGGGACTCGATCCAGTGAAGGCAAAATTCGTAACGTGCAAGAGTAACTTCCGAGCACAAGGCTCTTCTATGGTGAAGTTTCATGAATCAGATGATTCATATGTTACTGAGAAATACGGAGCCCCATGGTTCTTTGCACATCGAGTGGATTTGCACGAGGAGTTAAAGAGACTTGCGATTGGGACTGAGGGGAAAGGCACCCCTGCTGGCTTGCACTTGAATAGTGAAGCTACAAAACATGTAAAGGAGCATCCATAATAAACAAGAGTTAGGAACTGATATGAACTAGGATCCCAGGACGGGAACTGTATACTTTGCAGATGGCAAAAGCGTCACTGGTGACTTGGTCATAGCAGCAGACGGTGTGCACTCAAGTTCAGTCGAGGAGGTCCTAGGAGAACCCAATCCAGCTTTGCCAACGTCGAATTATAATTTCGCTTATCGTTTCTTGATACCGTCGGCAGAGATTGCTGCAGACCCGGAAACGGTACAGTTTACCAGAAACGACGATGGCCGAATTAAAATTTTCATTACAGAAGGAAGGAGGTTAGTGTGGTATCCATGTCGAGAGTATGCATTCTTCCCACAGTCATTTGCACATACTAATGAATTGTTTCAGTAACGAAATTCATAATTTTGTAGCCATATTTCACAATGATACAAAGTTTGAGAGAGAAGATTGGAAAACGCCAGCAGAAACATCTGCGCTACTAGAGAGATATTCGGATTTCCACCCCTCTCTGCTTGCAGTCTTAAGGTAAGTACTTTGGTGTCGATTCAAAATTACTCTAATGTAGGCTTCCAGGAAAGCGAAAAACATAAAACAATGGCCACTTCTTTACCGCGCTCCAATAACATCTTGGCATAAAAACAAACTGGTTTTGGCCGGCGACGCAGCCCACCCAATGCTTCCTCGTAAGAATAATTATTTTCTTTCATGAATTTCACTAACATCCAAAAAGATCAAGGACAGGGAGGAGCCCAAGCAATTGAAGATGCCGTGGCGCTTGGAATTGTGTTGTCGAATTTTACACCCGGAGCCCTCGAGGAACGACTACAGATTTATGAGGATATCCGACGAATTAGGGCGAGTGTCATGGCGGTTTTCAGTAATGCCGGACAAGATGAGCCAGGGCAGATTCGTGCTGAAGCTGCAAAATTCATGCCTGCTGAAGATGTTCCAAGTGAGTTTCTTCGGATGATATCTTCACAAACTTTGATTATATCCCCCACTAACACCTAGGTTTGCTTCAGAAACACCTGAAGATTTCTTCAAGTACAATTTTGGTTATGATATCGTGAAAGATTCAATGCAACACATGGAGAAGACTGTTTCAATGTGGAAGCTTCCCGAGGACTTTTTTGAGAAGATTCCTGGCGAGGGTGTCTATCCTTAAGATTGATGCCTATGATGTGTGCGGAACCATACAAGGTGATATACGAACCGATATTCGAGTAAAATCTCAGCATCAGCTTGTTTGATATCCTATTTTTGCTTTAAGGATAAATTAGCCAAACATATGCCTCCTCTGCAGTCAAGTCACCTACTCCATGTTGCTGCCACGGCCTTGATGGCATTTAAATTATGCATCAAATTTCAATTAGCTAATTCCAACAGACTAAATACTGGTATACCTGGCATCCTATTGTCCTGCATACAGCTACCTAAGGCACAAATGAATTGACCGCGATCCATTACGATCACTTACCTGAGAGATATCCTAGAAAAGATTGTATGTTGGAAAATTCAGAGAAAGCTAGATATTAAGGTCACAATACAAAACATTCCATTCAATCTTGCCGCAAGGAAAATATCAGAATCCCATCATTGCCATCAACATCGAATTTTGAACTTGAGAGAGATGTAAAAATACGAGCCGCTCTATATATCATGTGCGATAATATTGGGAACTGAGTCAAAAAGAACAAAGAAGTTAAAGGTGAGAGATCATTAGAACTTAAAGATTAGACCGAAGTAATTGCTTTGGTATGTTTACGAAATTTTAAATGTGTAGTTCACCCCAGTTCCAAGTTCAGTTCCGTGCTTTTCCTCCCTCCAGCTATCTTAGCGTACATTTTCAGAGTTATTAGAAACTTACTTGATCTGGATGCTCCCTTTTTCCTATGAATTAATATGCTTAATCTCATACAATTGACTCAGAAGAGACTCCTTTGTCAACAAAAGGCAAGATATATTTTCAGCGTTAAGCCACAAGCTAATGCTTGGCAAATACAGCAGCATAGAAGCGAAGCTAAAAGCACAAAAGTAACAAAGAATAAAGCTCACCCTATATTCCCATTGAAATTAGTTGAGTGCTATAGGATTTAAAAAACGGCATAACCAAAATTATGTTATCAACGCACACCTTACTACATTCTCCCCGATATAGTGTTGTAAACGAAAACTAACAGAGGACATCATTCCATATGGGTTCAAACTTTTCAAGGATTGGCCCAGAGGACGGTGATGAATAATTCATACTACCTTACATTTAAATAAGCAACCAGAAACTAAAGCTAGGTTAGGGATGATTTATATATCTTGATAGAATCAGCTAGGAAACCTTAGTTGATACCTGCAAGCCGAAATCGAATCATGCTAGGACTTTTTTAATAGCATTTGGCTATTTTATCAACAAAGAAGCTAACTCGTGATTCTGATAGCTTGATTCAATTGGGTACTCAAGAGTGTGGGTATTTTCTTTGTCCCATCTCTTTACGTCTTATCTTCAGATCCCCCCAAACCACCATGAGTCCTATATCCACACATAGTCGAGAGTACCAAATATACTGCAATAATGGAGTTTTCCTCTCATGCACTGGCAACATTGATAACTCAAGCCGTTTTTCTTCCACTGTCATGGATATCCGTACTCACCAGGCTTTATGTCCGGAGGTTTATGGTGAAGAAAGTAGATCTTGATGACTACTTTCTCATTCTCACACTGGTAAAAAAAAGAAACCCCACTACAAAACTATAGCTTTGAATAACAGAAAAAGGTGTGCTATACCTGCTACGCTGGATTCACTTTTCACGTTGCAAACATCGACGTTTTCAACCATGGAATCCAAGCCTACACTTTCATCGAAGCCCTTCCCGGTATGACCGAAGGCTCAAAATACTACTATCTTATGGAACTCTTCTACATCATCACTTCCGCGTTCCTCCGTACCTCAGTCGCTTTCCTACTTTTGCGCATCGCATCGACAAAGTCCCAGCGCACTGTCATCTGGATCGTTATGGCCTTAATGGTTATTTACTCTATCTGTTTTCTCTTCATTGTTATCTTCCAATGTAACCCAGTTCAATTCTTTTGGAACTGGATACCAGGTGCCCTTGGAACTTGTAATAATCACCAAGTCTTAGCGAACACGGGATATGCCCATATGGCGTTGAGTTTTATAGCAGATTGGACACTGGGGTTGATGCCTATTTGGCTGTTGTGGAATGTACAGATTAGCTGGGAGAGAAAGATTGGCATTTCCATCTTGCTTGGGTTTGGACTTGTGTGAGTATTTTGATTTGTCATCCTGAGCAAGAAATGCTAATGACGAGTAGTTGTGGGCTTGCAGCTATAGCCAGATCATATCCAATTCACATCTTGCTCAAGACGAATGACTTTTGGAAAGACTGGGCTCCACTTGCTATCTGGTATGGATCATTACTTTTGTGTCTTCTATATGAAATATATCGACTGACATAATATAGCTCAACTGTTGAGATTGGTCTCGGTATCATTGCTGCATCTCTGGCAGCTATGAGGCCATTATTCGTCACTAAACGCTTCCAGTCACTCAGCTCTGGGTGGAGTTCAAGGGGCCTGTTGGGTCGAAGTCATCGCTCTACAACTCATGAGACCGAGAAGGCTGAAACCAGTAGTGCAGGAAATGTTGAAGAGGGGACCATCAGAAGAACCACTGAGGTAAACCAGAGTACTAGCTCTGCTGATACAAATCGTTAAAGGTTCCTAAAAATAGGATGGCAGCACGATAAGAAATCAATATACAATATGAAGTTGAGGGGAAATTGAGGGGTACCCTTAGGGAGGAGTAGAAAAATCACCATGAGTCTTAGATATAATTAGGGTTGCTAAGAAGGATTTTATGTAATTAGAGCTATTATGTATTTATATCCCAGGTTCCATGAGTTAATCCTACTGCTATTAAGAAAGTACTTTCAAACAACTTTATAAACTCTTGTGTTACTATTAGCCTCAGTGAAAGATAGACAGACACAATTATTCAACACAGAAGTTAATGTGTGAAAATAGTCCCGAAACCTCCCACAATAGCTAGTTTCCTTTGCTCCTGCCGTAATATCAACAACCTAAGCCCACCTGTTATCTTTACGGTATAAACAAACAAATTTGATTTTGCCCTACATTGAATTCCAATTGAAACTAAGGATAAAGAAATGTAATCTTCTATATTTGTACCCTTGGACATAGGATTATACTAGAAAATCGATTGATGGGTACTCAATTCCGGAGGGAATTAGGTCTTATATACCACATATACAAATTCTTATGTGATATGTGTTAATTCACCTAAAACCCCCTACTTCTTATTGAGGTCGTGTTTTACGTAGAAAACCCTGCTTGACATTCCTTTAATACATATTCCCTCACTTTAGTATGTCATGTGCTAACGTCTAATTACATATCAACGTTTATACTGGCAAATTGCATTTTTCATTGGCATAGCGGAACAATATTCACCCTTATCAATATTTGAAGCATTCCGACATAATATGGGAGCTTGAAATCGAGATTGTAGGTGATCACTTCCTCCTACTTTGGTAGGTAGCTAGCAGCAGGAACAGGAGTGACAAATTAGCACGCCTTGATAACATCAAGTTTACATCAACCTATTCCTATAAATCGTTAAAATATCTAACTGAAATCTTGGTGGTTTTGGTGCAAAACAAAATCTATATATTAGGCGCAAGTTTGGCAGCAATTTATGGCGTGCAAAGCGTTTTGGTAAACGGTGCCTGTCGCCATTTACGATAACAAAGTTTGCTGAAGTGAAACAATCATCACCCAACGTTTTCTTTCTAAAGAAAGACTAGGTTCAGTGTTGGTCTCATTATAGTAACGCATAGTAGTTTAATGCAATCCGCGTATTACGGTAATAACTTCCGATCTTGGACAATTATGCATCATTTCCCACCCAGCTTCCCTCAGCGCCAGCTGATTGGTCGATTTCACAAAATAAACAAACATGACCAGGAAATACAGGGAAATGAACCTCTTTGTTACAACAAGAACCATCAAGCAATACATTTACGGAGGACTGACATCGGAGTGCCATTTAATTATATGGTTGTAATAATTGCATGATAAGTGCAGTCTTGGATACTTGAAGTGTTTGAAATTATGTGTCGTGTGTATTGAAACAGGATATAACCCAAGTCATTCTAGAGAACATGCAGTTCTCTCATCGAGAGTTTATTTTCGTATATAGTATCTTGGAATGATCTTGTTGACCTGGATTATATACGTAGAGCGCAGTAAACCCAATATGTAGATAGCGAAATGTAGAGTAAACTCAGCGGCTTCAAGTCATCATTAGTTGGCACGTTTCTTTTCGTATCTACATCTAGAAATCAACTTCAACGCCGTTGACAGCTTTGAATTTCTCGTAAACCTCGCTTGAATAGCTATCCGAGCCAACTTTCACTCCACAACGCCAACGGCCATAGCTTGCTGTCACAGATGAAGTGTGTGGAATAAAATACCTGCAGCGGCCGTATAAACGCTAGCGCACTGCAAACTAGGCTTAGTGTTTATTTAGCTTGCTGATATCGCTCACGTGAGCCACAAAAGTAAATACAAGTCCTCGTCGCCTTGACCTGGAATCTAACATACTTTCTTCGGCATGCAACGCGCTCTTCTCGTACGTCTCGATCTATGCTGTTCTCCACCTACCTTATCAAACATCAATTTGGATCTCCATCAATCTCATTGAGGATATCATCATACTCTCGCTCCCACCCTGTGCTATCATTCTGACCAAATCAGACTCATATCTTCATCCCGACGGCTTTGCTGTCGCTGTCACATCGTCGAGGTGAAATCGGTCTTTGCAGTAAGTAAGTACCACCAATCTCCTCACTCCCATTATTCCATTCCATTCAAAATGGCGCTGGCATCATGATGTCGTCAATGAAAGTCAACTTTCCTTTCTTCGGATTGGATTGTCAAGTTAAGGGAGCTTCGGCACGCCTGGGTAATGTGGCCAGTAATTACTAGTGTGCCGTAATGGCTGTCGTCAAGGCGCAAGGTCGGCCATAGAGAGCAAACCGCGTTGATCTTCGGAGAAAACGATCGGGTTTGTCTCCCTTGCGTCTGTTGTTGTGGAGTTATCTTCGTCCAGTCACTTAGGAGAGCTTCGGTCGGTACGGGTGGCTGGCGGGATATCAAGTAATATAGGTTTTTAGAGTTTCGTGTTTCTTTTCAATGTGCGGTTGCTAACTGTTACCATACTCTCTTTCGTTGGGGGCAAAGCCCCCTTTGATAGGTAAGTCCCCTCCTCCCCATAGATACTAACTGTGTAACAGGGCGCTCACAATAGCCTACCTTCCCGTGGTGTGAGTGTTAATCCAAGTGAGACCAAAGGCTGAAACAGCTCCTGGATTCTTTTCAAAAGGTACTTCAAGTTCCTCCTCTGATACGCCAATAAATACTGACCGTCTGCATCTTCCTTTAGCATCTGAATCCTACATTCGGTCAATTGGCATTCGTATAAACTTAAATTGACGATCACAAGGGTTGAATATCTGAAGGAGATTGACTAAGAGCAAAGACCTCACCGGGAACAGACATTGAATATTATAGCGGCAGATTTAGATTAAGATTTGCGGAAGCTGAGCGATCTAGTCTCCTAGTTGACGGCCCCTAGCCTCCACAATTCTACGTTGGAAGGAATTGAACCTCACACCAAGACGTAAACTAACTCCTTAAGTCTAATTACTCTTCAGCCTTTAATCATCGAGAAATAAAAAAGCGTCCTGCTGCAATTTGGGATGTTATAATTAGGATAGATTCTTGGCACGCTGAAGTAAGGCTGAGCAATTAAGCGAACCAATAATAAAGTGGCTTAAAATACAGCTTTACAAAGCCCGAAAAGCGGCAAAGAGTACAACAGAATGTAGAGAATTGAGCATCCCGTCCACTCTGCCATACACAAATCTTAGATCGGTAAACTAGTGGTTAGGTGGTTGACCACCAGCGAATCCCTACTGTTATATGTTTTTTTTTTGCAGATTTTGACCGTAATGGCTTGGCGAAATCTTCCTCTTGGCGTGTGGCTGCCCCCTTTTTCTAAGCGAGTTCCTCATCATCAGTTGACTTGAAAACGGTCGAGATGTTCCTTTTCATGAGTTGCCAACTGTCACATACTTTTACTCTAGTTTTCCGAATTGCAACCTGAGGTCCACAATATATCTAAGAAAAGATTGCCTATCCTCAAATTCTTGGTATCATAGGGACTAATTCCCTAACTTTTTATCTCCTCCCTAGTAACGATAGGAACGGTCTTGTACAGGTAATACCTACTGCTCTATCATTTCTAATAGATACTGGTAATTACTCAATCCTGCTGGGATACCGGAACAAGTTCTAGTAGCTAAGAAGTATTTTGAGCTTGAGAATTGTCAAATGTTCGGGGCGGAAGTGATTCGCAATACTCTATTATCTAAGAGCTTGATATGTCCACTTAGTAAACTCCGAATTTGTGATCGAAAAATCAAGAAATAAGGTGATTGACTGCAACTTAGATCATTTAGGCGACCATCAGAAGTTGAGGCATAGTCACCATGGTTTTCACCTGACCTACCCTAACCTATTTTCAAACCCTTCTAATTACATGGTGGTAGAGTTTCCCCTCTCAATAGAGCATCCTTAGCCTTTCATTCTGTTGCTTACTCTGGGTAACTCGACAAACCATATTTAGAGCTCACAACTATATTAACTGAATATGACAGGTTTGTTAATAAGAGCTAATTTGGCAAATGGATGAGGGAGGATCGAACGCCCCTCTGCCAAAGATAGAAACAGAATACCGCGTGCACTAGATAGTACTTAAGTAAAGCAAAATGAGGCGAGTGGGCTTGCTTTGGATACTTGGTCTCATGAATGGAGAAGCACATTACAAATGGGAGTGTTGTGTTCAGGGATCATAGTTTAAATGAAAAGATTTCTACTCAGCATCGCCTCCTATCCAGCATTTTACCTCACCATAGATTGTTACCGCTTTTTAGACTCTTTTCTCCCCTGGGATGATGGGGATTACTTCAACTGGCGCATCCACATGTTCAGTCATAAGCTCTTTCACGCCCTTCAGACAGGCTACTGCCACAATCGCAAGAACAACAAATGGGATAATAGATGACCATGCCAAACGATACGCAGCTGCATAGACATCATGACTAGCGTTCAATGCAGCGGGGAGAATAGCAGGACTGATCGCAGATATTTCTTCAAAAGCAGTATTGTTGCCATTGGACATGGAACTGAGAAGGAGCTCGAGTTTGGACGGTGGTAGACCGGCAGCCATTGCAGCTTTTCCAACGTTTGGAGCGAATGTATCATTAATCTTGTTTTTGGAGATCACATCCAGAATAGCTGATCCAAATGCGCCTCCGATTGCACGTGCAGAAAACGCGAGACCAGTAGCAGTGGAAAGGTAACGATGGGGCGCGGTAAATTGCACGAGAGCAACAAGGAGAGTCAGTGGGCCAGCTTGGCCGATGGCTGAAAGTACATTATAGCCAATCTGGGCGTGATTATGTGCCGGTGTGATTGTAGAATAGCAAATAGTACTACACGGTCAGAAGAAACTCATACACGGGGAACAGCTAGGCTTACACGACAAGGAAGAGCGAAAATGTGATTAGCAAAGGTAGTTTCATATCCTTATATTTCGTAGCGTACCATCTAACAGTTCAGTCAGCATAGGTTGTGGAACTTGACTTCTCTGTTCTGCTGTAAATAAGTGATCTTACGTAATGGGTATCGAGGAAAAGATGTTGATGAGGTTGAAGCTGAGCTGCCGGATCGATATTGACCATGAATTATCCTCAAAGCCGAGATTGAGAATAATTAGCGGTGTATAGCTATTGACTGCCGAGTAAAAGATCCAGCTATAACATATGTAAGCATAGGCCACGCCGATAAAGAAGCCTTAATCTTACCCCTCTACCGCGAAAGCAAACACCGAAAGAGCGAAATTAGGGCTGCCCTGAAAGAAAACATGAGCTATTAGGCCGTCGGATCTTCCCTTCCATTCGTATATGCAAAACAGAAGCAGCAATCCTAGACCTATTCCCAGAGGTGCAGCTACATGTACGTTGGACCATTCATATGAGCCTCCAGCCCAATCGAGGCCGAGTAGCATGAGAGTTGTACTGCTGATAAAAAGAACGGACCCCACTGGATCAATGGCCCAAAATACTTCTCCAATTCTGAGCTTAGGTCGATCAGTTGGTTGGGGAGGATTGTAAAAGAGAAGTAAGCCAAGCGCGGTAGCCAAGTGGAATGCTGCCTGGATCCAGAATATATCTCTCCAACCCGAAGTCCTTCTGTTAGTAACACCACCGGCTCCCAATAAACCTGCTCTAGGATCAAAGAATTAGCATACACCATTATCGTGAAATACTTCTACTCACAGCCCTCCAAGTGCTCCGCCAATGAATGCCAGCCCATTTGCCGTGGCTCTATGTTTCATTGGAAGAACCTCAGATGGAATCGCTTGCACAATTGAGATAGTACTCAATGTTACACCGATGAGAATGCCGCCACCAATCAACGTTGTCATGGACTCAGCCTTAGCGGACACTACAGCTCCCGTAAAGGCAATCAATGGAGGAACAGCTGCAAGGTATTTGCGGTCCACGACATCCGAGAGGCGTCCTACAATTGGAGAGAGAGCTGACTGCATTAGAAGCGGGCCCTGTACATAATTAGAGCTACTTCCTTATAAGATAACTGTAGTAACAAACTTGGATGATCTATACATTTATTAGCATGTACAAACTTTAACAGAGGTTAGAAAATTAGAGTCTCAGTGCAATTATTAAGGCCATAGAGTGCTCTATGTTAGGAATCGTTTGACTGAATAGTTCAAATAAAGCTTCTGTGACCTAGAGCCTACTAGAGATATCAGCTTGTTGGAATTTGACTTACCCATCCTGCTAAAGTTGGTTGACCAACATCTCGAATAATGAAAGCAATAACACTTCCTGCTGCAACCACAACGAAGACCTGAGTCATGATACTATGAATTTCAGCTAAAGTTCAACTGGTATGTGGAATACGTTATAATTGATGGCCACTCCTAACAGAGTAGAGAGCTTGTAACACGGAGCTAGAAACATACGCAAAACAAGTGATAAACACAACAAGCCAGGTTCTCCAGCTAAGTCTCACGTATTGATTATCATGAATCACTTCCCTCTGATCGTCTGGAGCAATTGGTGACGAAAGTGGGGAGTCAATTCCCACATGTGCCGGTGATTGTTCTGGAAGGCTGGTTTTATTCATTTTTCCTTTTTCGACCATCACTGTTCAAGGTCTATGGATTTTGTCAATTGGAATAAAAAATGATAGGATGGGAAAGAGGCAGTAATGAAAAAAGTAAGCTTAGTATTTCCAAGTCGGAGGGAAAGGGGTGCTGTTTGCTTTTATGGTTGGTACTTGTAACGGACCACTCAGCAACTTTTATATACTTGACCTATACTCTATCGGCACATAACTTCGAGGGGTAGCTTATTTGTGTGGGTCTTGTTCCAGTAGATATCAGCCATTGGATCGGCTCTCGGGATTACCTATGGTTCTTCTTTCGCGACGGGAGGAAGAATGGTGGTGGTGGTCGTGTTTCTTTTTAGCGTGCAGGTCACGCTAAATTGTAACACCAAGTGTCTCTTGCAGCTAATAAATGCCACGTCGGATCCGGGTAATTCTTCTCTCTAACCTGGAAAGAAAGTATTGTCGTCCATGTTAGTCATCTCGTAGTCTATGTTACATCCGGCTACAAGGTAGTATTTGCCTTAGCCGCCGACACACCAATTGTCGACGGTGCTGCTGTGCAGCGACCTCTTACTGTTACATAGCTTCCATGCCTACTTATAGTACTGTACATATTGCGCATCGGATCTTGGCGCATCGTATCCACAATTACTTCTCTATTGTAGCAGGCCAGCCCTGGGTAGCTCTCTTCAGCCAATAAGAACCCACGAATTCCAGTGGTATTCTCAATATTCCAAATACCTGCAGATAGATATATCGATATGTATTGTGGATTAAGTGAGCCGTGATCCACAGATGACTCCAAAGTCGCTCTATCGTCTTGGTCTGGCCAACCCATTGCGTCAAGCTCAACAAGACGGACAAGTGGATTTTGATGGTTACACTATTAAGCAGAGAATTTAAAGTGATTAAAACTTGAACCTTTGAATCCAGAAGTCGTGTTCATTGTAGCTATAAAAAAAATCAAAACATTTCATGTCCACATTCTTAGAAAATACATGCAGAAAATCGAGATGTTCCAGCATCTCTGACCTTACAAACTAACTCCAGGCTATTATTGTTATGACATTGGCTACTATAAGCGGCCTGAATCCAATAATCCTTTCAACTCAGAGCAAACGAAGTTCCTGTCCTTTTCCTGCACTCTTTGAAACCCCGTACACCATGGTCCCACTGTAATAGCCCCCTTTTATCATAACGTCATTTTAGTAAAAAACCATCAATTCTGTTTTAGCATTGGCTGCGGAAGATCGATTGTCCTTCAATTGTGACATCTCCCACACGCTCGACCCCCTCCTGTTTTGATACCAAGTACTTATCACTTGGGCCTGATTCATATTTCGAGGAGGTTGTCCCAGAGCATTCCAAGTCATTTGTTCTGGCTCCCAAATTGAGGATCTTGCCTTCGTCTTCATCGTTGAGTGGCATCATTTGGTGTGAGTCGAAGGGATTGGTGCTATCAGAGAGAGGCGAGCGGACTTTGATCGTTTTGGTCAAGAGAGGTTTCATTGCTATCAAGTAAATGAGCTTATAAACTTGCATTAACGAGTATAGTAGACTACGCTTACCAGGTATAGACGAGCAGATGATTGCGAGGTTAACCTCGATCAGTGACCACATGTTGATTGGTGCCCCATCAAAGAATGGATCCTTCGATTGCGCAAACATTCTAATTGTATAGAGACGAATCATGCTAGTTCAACCGGCCACGAGTGAGATTACAGCTACGCAATATCAAAGACTAGTTGGCTCACCTAGAGATACAAGAGAATGCCCCAATTCCAAACACAATGAACAGAATAGTTTTATCCCGTCTTGGTCTCTTGATCTGGCGAAGTGTACTTATTGGCATCACAAGTATCCACACATCAACTACGATGTTGATCGCAGCAACAACTAATTAGTATCATATCAGCGTAGTGAATTTACGAATTGGCATATGGTGAGGTACCGTAAAAATAAGCTAGAGTGTCAAAACACTTCTTTTTGAGCCTCCCAGATATGTCCCAGTTCACTTCTATCGGAAGACATTGTAATGCTGATGCTGTTTGTGTCGTAAAGTAGAATATAACAAGAAATATAATCGTCATCCATGAATTTGTATGAAGTCGTCCAGTTGAGCCTAAATTTCACATCAGCAAAGTTATTGGTCTGTGGCACTGGTATTCTACCAAGTCTCAGGTAAAAACAGACAATAGAAAGTTTGACTACTGCAATAGCAGTATTATATGTAAGCTGGACTGCGAATATGATCTTGAAATTTGGACAGTTAGCATTTGGCCTTCTATCTTCGATAAGAAAGACGTGCTTTCATTAACCCCTCCATTTGGGACGGAGTCAAATCTGCTCCATGCAGGCCAATTCCGAACCTAATACCATATAATATTTCAAACAGATAGCAACAAGTGAGAAGCTTCTCAGGTTAGGCTCCTGCGACAGTATTGCATTCAAGAAGACTTACCATCCCACCAAGCATCAATATATCATCGGTCCCAAACTTCCCGACAATTATGTGTCGTGAAAAGAGTCGAATAATCACTGAAACTACTTCAATAGCGATTCGCTGTTAACAGAGACATTAAATGCCAATTGATTTTGTTGCTCACCTCCAAGTCCAGTCATAATGCAAGATGAAACCACAAGGGAGTTCTCCCGTCCCTTATGGAACAGAGGTTGGCGATCCATATACGCGATTGTAATTCTGGTAACATAACACCAACACAGGAGCGATAGAGGCTCGCCAGATTCTTTATATACCGAGCCTACTGAGAGATCAAAAGATAGTTGGGAACTTGGGGAGCTGCAGGGTGGTATAAAACATCACTATTGGGAAGTGGGATACCAGTGTCTGTTGTGCAACCAGTCTGAAGTCGGGGAACTTCACAGAGAATCAGGAGCATCCATCATCCCTCATACTCTATTGATGGAATCTGACGGCCTACATCCAAGGTCATAAAACTTCAAGGGTATATATATGCGTGTCAGTTTCTGTGTTCTTCTTCAAAGGTATGGATTCCCCGCCGGAATTGTTTTTTATGTTAGATCTGCGAGACGACATATCCAGATGTTCGGGTTTTGCCTGTTTTGAATACCGATGAGTTACGGGGGAGAAGCGCCAGGGATTGAAACAGTTTTTACAAGGGATTGCAGATTCGTGCATCATTATTAAAACTCGAGCGGTAGACACAGTTGTTTCAGAGGTTGGTGGTCGGAGATTGGTGAGTGATTGTTATACAATTGACCTGGGCTAATATTGAATTACGGTAACATTACTGAGGAGGATCCATTTCATTAAGACCGAGACCACCTCCTCCAAATTCAGTCCGACAAGTGTTGGTTGCACAAAAGCTGATTCCCGCAATTTTGATGAACGGGAATTTACCATTCCCCTCACTATTGTAAGATAATATAACAAGGCACAGTTTGCAGCAAAAGGGCCAAATGGCAGGATCTTAGCTGAAATGTTCGTTTCAAGGTTTGCTTGGAGCTATGTGATAGGTAGTCCCCAACGATGCGCAACCAAGATGATCTCTGGTGGGAAGTGTTCGACGAAATGCCTTACTATTTGGACTCGAGAAAAATTGAGGCTCAGCGGTAGTACTCAAGTGGATGATGCCTTACAACCGAGAACTGAGATCTTGGTGGGAAGATTGGAAATTGTATTCTTGGTACTGATTTCATCTATCAAGTTCCCGGATTCAAGATCTTTTTTGAAATCGCGCGGTTTGATTTGACGAGAGCTGAAAGCTACTTCAACCTTCCGGAGATTGGAAGAATTTCATAAGTGGAGTTTTAGTATACTGTCTTTCAATCCAGGGGAGTTGTGGAGTAATACTTATTAAAAGATCGGAATATTGCGTCGAGCAGGAAGCTGCATGATATTGTAACTTGTGTAACAAAGATATGAGACTACAGGCATTCACTCAGCCGCTGATATCTCTAGCTCAAACCTCTAAAATTCAAGAATTTAGATAATACAAATATTTTTCTTCCCTGCATCTTCGAACCACCCAGCTCGACTATCGCCAACTCCTGTAAGTCCCGCTCCAACTCTCTTGAAAATATTTCTATTTTCAGTATACTCAAGCACCAGACAATGACAGACAGTGCGGTTTGGATGCTTTCGCTCGGTCATTTGCAAGCAAAACAACGCTCCTCCTCCTGGAATATACGCTTCGTCAAAGTTTACGCAGCCGATACTTTCACCAGTGAAATGATCCCTTATAATATCCTGTCCAAGGCCGTCCTCAGGGAATACTTTGTAGTTTACACCATCCGGATTTTCTCTTGGGCGTACCTTCTTTAGTCGCGCAGTTACCGTGATGGATCCCGATTTGAGTCTACCATTTAGATCAAGACCTAAAGGATTGATATCCACTTTGTTTACATCGATAGTGGAAAGATGCGGACTAGATGATGAGTTAAGACCCGCATTCGTTTGCGTGATGACAGCCCCGTCGTATGCTGCCCAAGACCATGAAGGTGCCCGATATTGTTTGGGGGATGTGAGCCACGGGTCTTTTGGTATTCTCTTCCACAACAGCCCAACATGAAGATGGCTTTCCCAAAGTCCGGCTGCATATCGATCCCCGGTGCGAGATATCATGACGCTGGCAAGTCCCGAAAGCGCAGGTAGTTTATCATCGGCATCTGTTAAGTTTCGGCTGGTGTAATTGTCGAGCATAGCATACCAGTCCCACACGAAATCTCTGTACGATGAGCTACCTTCGATTAAGAAAGGGTATTTCAGATGAAATCTCCCATCCCAGATATCTGCTTGCCTGCTGTCGAGATCTACACCAACAGGCACACCGTCTTCAGTCAATCTCACTTCTTTGCATTCCCACATAATCTGGTCAATGTCGTAATGTAGAGCTCGAGGAGAAAGTAAGCGTTCTTGAGCAACCCATGCTCGGGTTTGTAGAAAGCTATGGTCTAAATCCTTGAAACCGCATGCCTTTGGTCGAACAACGACGTGCCCCTCCTTCCCGTCTTCCAAAGTACATTTGATGCGGACATTGGTATCTGTTGCACGAGGAAGAAAACAGCCCCCGCTACTATCTCTTGAAGCAGAAGCTGCGATCGTCATATACGACGAGGCATATATGCTACCCATCACGGCAGACTGTTGTTCCCAATCAATGGTATTGTCTTGTATGATGCAAAGAGAGTCGATCCACAGATATTGTATACCTAGAGCTCTTGTAATTGTTACTGCATCTCGAAAAGTGTCCGGGAGAGAGCCCATAGGCAATTCCTTTAGATAATGCTTTAATGTATTAGTTGTCGTTTTTATGACCGGCTTCTTTCCCCAACAGTGACTCAACGTCATGTAGTGGGCTGCTTCTTGTCCAGCGGTCTCTACTAACTTCGGCTCATGAAGACCCTGTACCCCTACGTCGATCACCCTCTTGGGCAAATTATGAGGAACGCTTGCACACTGCGAATGATTTTCTTCGCAACTTCGGATCCATTTCTCCACCAAGCCAAATTGTTCCTGGGGTGGCTTGATAGGTCTCCCAATTACTATAGTGTCCGGGACTAGAACATGATCATCTTTTAATAGTTAGATTCAAAAAAATATCGGGCTCAAGCTTTAAAGAATATGGGGGTTAACCTTTATCAACGTATAGTCCCAGCCACGCTTGGAGATCAGGATTAGCACATCTTGCACGTATGAGGTATATCGCTCCTTGATTCCAATCCTCATCAACACATTGTGCACCTCGAAGTATGATTTGTGAAGATTTTTGCTCAGGTTCAGGTTGTTTGAAGAAAGAACTTTGCGAGAATTGTTGGAACAGAAGGTTGCAAAAAGAACATGTTGACGCTGAAACCTTTAAATCCCACAGTGATGCAAGATGGGGAACATCCTGCAAATCTTTCTCCCAATCTGTAAAGTCTATAATATCTAGTTGAGCGCACCGTGTACATAGAGCCATTAGATGGCAAGGCTAGAATAATTGACTAGGATCGAATCTCTTATACTTCAATGTGTATATTTCCACAAGAAAGTTTAGGTTTGAGGTCGCTTGTACATTAATAAGCGAGGGGGATTAATCAAATGGAGGATTTGTGCACCCCCGCTCTACAAGATGCATTGCTAGTACCTGACGACTTCTGGTGCTCATAAAAACCTTCAACGCACCAGTGAAATTTTGTTGTAAATTCAAGCTTCATTATGGTCAAAATGCGTTAATATAGTTGTTCTAGTCCTTAGTTTAGGGATGGTTATATGTGGAATGTAATTTACAGACCTGAATGATGGTTAGCCACATTTCTCCAGCACTCACGGTGTAACTTGCTCTCTGCTGTTCCCGCTAGGTATTCGACATCAAGAGTCAAATTACATCATGCTATGTAGACACTGCTTTGTTCCCTTTTGGGGCATCGGGATACCATAGTTGGTGGTATTTAACAAATTAATATGGGGAGGGATACCAGAAGAGAATTGAGGAGCGTGACTTTCGGATTGGATAACCTACCTGATTTGCTTATATAAGCCGAACTTAATGTACAGTACTGTTGGTAGTCGACGTGTGAACGTCGTGCAATTCATTCAACGATCACCACCAAATTCAACAAGCATATCACGCTACAGGCGTAATCTGCCCCGTATTCAAGACCGACAGAGAATTCTCTAACTGAAAAAAGCAAATCTATTTTCGAGCAATGAGATTCAAGCAACTTTTTCTCTCTAACCGATTGTGATGCTCAAATTTATTGCAAGCCTATCTAAACTGTAAGAACCTCGTTTCAATCTTAAAAATAGAGCTACTGTCTTTCCTCAAACTTAAAACATGTTGCCAGGACATTTCTACTAGAAAGAAACATCGATCGTAGTTTCATCCATACAAACTGCTCCTACCTGAGCTCCAAGTTAGTGAAATTGTGTTTGTTTCAAGCCCAAGCTCTATACCACTTTCCTTTTAACAAATTTAAGTTGCCTGGTTGTCGTACACGCTAGAAAGCAGATCTACAAGCATCCGCCCTAATATATGCTATTAAGCGTTGATGAATTTGAGACCTTAGAATCATAGGGCTTCCGAAGAGTACCTGCCGGGTCTGTATATACGGACAAAGTATATATGGTCTTCGGTGGTACGAGAAGAAGTGGTATATAATGCAGTATAAGTGTATAGCCGTAAAAGCAACAGCCAGGCGGAGGTACAAAAATCTTGAGTTATAGTTTTAATATCTACTATTATACGATTCAAGTTATCTAAATATGTACAAAGAACTTGTTATCTCAGCTTTCCTATCCTTTCTAAGCTATTGAACACAATCCTCCTACGGCCGTGAGGAGTCTTCGTGCCGCAATGAAAGTATCCTAAATGATCCGTTTTTCGTCAATGCATTATCCATCCGTATGGGTATCCAAATATTCTTTAAAGTGAGTGTGAAACCAAGAGGTCATAAATTCGTGTACTCGAAAACGCCGTCGCTAATTAAAAAGTGGCAAGTAATAGGTTGAGGAGTTTATGCGAGTGCGAGGAGAGCCATGGCACCGAAAGCAAAGGCTTTTGGGACGTTGTTGGAGGATGCGGCGCCCGTGATTTGGACGGGAGCGGAGGTTGTTGGTGAGGGGACAAAAGTTGGTGAGATGGCAGAAGTTGGCGAGGGGACAAAAGTTGGGGTCATAAGGACTGTAGTTGGGGGTTGGACAACAACAGAGGTAGATGGTGGTGGGATGAAGGTTGAGGTTTCCGGGATTGGAATAGTAGAGTAGAAGGTGGAACCACCGGATGTGACTGTGACATCAGATGGATAGGTCACAACTTCTGTGTAAGGCACGCTGGTAGCGAGGGTGATTGGAACAAAAACGGTGGCTTTGGTGGTAGGTGGCTCAAAAGTCTGTGTGATAGTATAGGTACCAGTGACAGAGATGGTGGAAGTTCCGGTTTCTGTCAAAACGATGGTAGAGCCCGCAGAAACTGTAGTGTAGACAGTCTCGTACGAAGACTCTGTTTCGTAAACCTCTGTTGTGGCATACTTGGTGTATGAGGCGGTTGTGTAGTCGATGATAGTTGTTGGAACCTTCACAACGATGAGACTAGTGCTGGTGTAGATAACAGTGTGTGGCACGCCAGCAACGGTTTTTGTCTCAGTGACGGGGCAGAGAGATGTCGAAGTCTCATACACCCACGTTTGGACAGTCTTTGTAACATCAGGAAGTTTGGTACTTTATTTTGTTAGCAGGAATATAAATTATTGTTTAATTGAGACTTACTATTCCACTATGGTTGTTGGGACGGCAACAACAATGGTCGAGGTTGTGGTTCCAGTGACATATGAAACTGTACCAGAATGGGTGTATGTGGAAGTCACGGGGCAAACTGTGGTTGTGGTGACCGTCACTACCGTCGTATACTTTATGGGTTCAGCAGGGTAGGTTGCTAAAACACTAGCAGCCAAAGCCAGTACGGACATCAAAACAGACTTCATGATGATGGTTATGAGTAGGACTGATGTGTGTAAAGCTAAGAGTGATGCGTGGATAAGTGTTCAGGCACAAGAACGAAGGTGTGTTAAGTAACCGTAACGAAGGAGTTACCTGCGCTTGAAGGAGGTTGGGCTTGCTTATAGGAACGAAGGATGGCTTTCTTGATTAGAGAAATAAAACACGGTGGTGGGAAACTCGGCCTCTTAAATTGAATGGCTATCATCTGAGGCGGCCTATGCAGTATGCAGTCCTAGCTGGCAAGTTGCCAGATCCCGCATAGTGACCGACAACAGACCAACAACATACTGGCTGTAAGGCAAGAAGAGGTTGGTTGGGAGGACCGAATCTTGGGACTGACGTCTTGATGGACAGAATACTTGGTGCGTAATGGCTGGTTGATCTGGGGATGGCACAGTACAGTATTGACAAGGTAGGGATTATCAGAGGAAGTTGTTTGTTTATTGGCCCTCGCTTATGCCCTCGAGCCCCTTTCACAGGGAAGCTGCTTCGCAAACCCTGCAACGACCTGTGCCGGGGCTACTGCCAGGGGCAAAATCGCAAGATCCTGGTCGATGATGTAGAAAGAATGAGGTTGGGAGAGGGGTTGGTGTTGGTTTGCATCACGCTCGCATGGAGACGTACCTGAGGAGCATGGTACTCTCCAAAAAGTTGCACAAGGAAACCTCCACCAAAAGTGCTCATGAATAAGGTCTAAAATATAGAGATTGGCAATCTTCAGTATATCCCAAGCTTGAATTTAAGTAGTCGCAAGCGAATTGCTTTGTTTCCAACAGCTCAAATAGACGTTTACACCTCTTGTGGTGATGGTGGTGGTCGTGAAAAGCTGAAAGTTGGCCGGCCTTTTTCATCCACCAAGAGGGTGGGGAAACCTGATCTGCCAACCTATGCTTTGCCGTAGGGACGAAAGTACTACGGAGAAGCAAATGCTTGATTCCCAGTTACAAGGTTTGCTGGATTCCTTTCAAGTAAAGCATAAAGAACTAGAGGTAACGGTTGTCACCTGACAGGTATTCTCTTGGGCTTCTGGTCATCTGCCCATTAATTTCTCTGTCTTTGGTTGGCCAAAACGCTTTTCATACTTCCCAGTATTTGTTCTCAACTTAATTCGCACTTAGCTCCAGGAGGCTCAGGTTAAACGCCGATTCCACTCTATAACCTAGAGGTTCTCGAGGAATTGTTATGTTCTTCGTTGCCATAGAAAGTTAGCTTTATCAAAGTGATTAGCATCGGCTTCACTTTTCTAGGTGTAAGCGTCGAGGCGCAAGAACACCCCTTTGCTTTTTTGCCTCTATTATTATTATTATTATTATTATTATTATTATTATAAAAATAGGCATACCCCTCATTTCGTCATTAATTTTCGCTTTCGTGTTTCCCTTGCCATTATTCGATGCCATTATTATTGGACGTACTTCATATTTCGTAACAATCCATCATGTAAGCGGGGGCGAATCTTCGGAGATTTGCAGGCGATCAGAACAGGGAACCTTGCGCGTGCGACCTTGAATCCACTGGTACAGTACTGTACATGAATATTAGCTGCGTCATACTCTTTCAAACCTACTAAAAATCGGGAAAGTGTAGTACTTTATGAATGCGAATAAATGCCAAAACCCACCCAAGATACGAAAGTAACGCCATGAAATTCACATCTAGATTCTTGGTATTAGGACCGATTCAATCGATTGGCTAGATTTTTGATTAACTTTTTAGAAGAATCATCATGCACCCAAAACAGTGGTTTAAACACCATTCTATTTTCTCACTTACCAGTGTACCATCTGAACCTCAGCCCCTACTTACATTTTTGCCGTATTCATGAAACACGCAGCCAGGCTACACTACTCTCGTACTTTGAAAGTCATCGAGCTACTACTTTCGTATACACCACATCCTGGATGTAGTTATCAGTCATCATCTTCATCGGATCCACTGTCCCAGCCTTCTTCATACGCCTCTGCAATTTCTCCTAACGAGTTACTAAGGGCTTCTCGCTCATCTATAGCAATTGATCGATTCACAATCTGTTTCAAGCTGTTGATGCGTAGTGCGACTTCGGTGTCGGTTGATAGCGATGTTTTAATTGATAGAGCCGTCGAAGGCCCGGCTTGTGCGAATATTTGGGGAAAGCTGTCGAGCATAGGAAACGACATTGATGTTCTCGATCTATAGGTGCCAAAAGTTAGCAATGCTAAATGGTTAATGAATACTAGCCAAAGTATTATGCTGTGCCTCAAAAGTTTAGATTTGCCCAAAGAACATAGAAAGAAATCATACGTGAGAATCCATAGGAAAATGTCTAGGCTTACTTGTGTATCAGGGGGAGGCCAGCCGCACGTCGGTGGGCACGTCTAGGTCCTTCATCTTCATTATTTGCTTCCAAAGCACCTATGTTTTCATATCCACGATAGGTTTCAGCCTGTCCAAAGACATGAGGTTTCTTTGCTTTATGATTTCGTCCTCGGCTATGGTCAACAGACTCCAAGGGAAAGAAGTCCATGTCAAAAATAGATAAATCATTTTCTTCTGAAATAGAGTTGCTGTCTGAACTTCGATCTTGAGATGGAACTCTCGCATCTTGACTTTCTGCTCTCACTTCTAGTCTTCCTGGCCGCTGCTGATGATTCAGTGGTGTTTCATAATCAATACTCATACGCAGCTTAGCGATATTCTGATTGCCATTGACATTCAGAGCACTTCCCAGCTGGTCCAAAGTCTCTCTTTTAGCCTTCAATCGAGATGGCAAGGTCATACTCTCAAGCGCCGTAGAGAATAGACCAGAGATGTGCCACTGCGAACGAGGATCCAGCATGACGTAACTAGGTAGCACTTTCGACGGCATGGTCATTGGAATGAAAAGCGATGCCTGGGGGGCAATATCTGATATAGCCCTGGCGGTATTCGATAGTCTCAAGACACGTTTTTCCTTCTCGTATTAGTTTCCATGTTTGATACTCAACTAACTTTAACTTACGCGCGGTACTGTAGTAATTCCATCCTCGAGTCCCCAAACCCAAACGGTAGTCTTCCCATATTCATCTCTGAGCCGGTCCATATACCTTGATGCAAAACCTCCCCAAGCATCATCTATGCCTGCCATCAACTGAATACCTTGCATCTGATCAGCCTCTTCGGCGAACGGTCTCAAGTCACGATCCAGAAGATCGTGTTCCTTATCCAGTGAATTAAAGAGCTCTTCTCCAGCGCTCCAGTTTTCGAATGGCATCAAAGTTGAGCTCAATTCATACTCATTTAGTTGTATTATTGACTTTGGATTGAAGTAGACTCTGTTAAAATCAGACCAATACCTCACAGATTCAGTTGTGAGCTTGGAAGGAACCACCCCTTCTTCCAGACTTTGCTGGTATGCGCTTTGCTCTATTGCTGTCTGGCGTTGGATGACAGTAGGACCATTCCTATTAAAATCAGTCAGATCCGGACATACTGGCGACTGCAATCCATACCATAACCCTTCGGGCACTCCAGGTTCATCTATCTCATAGAGGGCGTTAATTCTTCTCAAAGATCCAAAGCCACCTTTGAGATCATAGATAACCGTTCTCGGGGTGAATGTTTCTGTGCCGTCTGCACCAATACCAGGTCTAAAGTGGACATCATGATCAATCAGAGATTCTTGATCTGATGAGTAGGTAAAATACGATTCCTGTGAAGTTTTAGCTGACAAATAGGGTGAGGGCCGAGGACGAAGGTTATCACCTGCGTATTCCAGAAATGAGTAGCCACATAGTTCGCCCTTTGGCCAAGTTGAAGCGTAATAATCTCATGCATGATGTATGTTTTTAGTCTGAGGTCCAAGCTGTGGATATACCAGCCTTGTTCAGACAGATGTTGCCAGAGACCCTTCCTTACCTCAACCTGAGAACATCAGCAATGAAAAAAAATTAAAACCCTGCAGTATTTTACAAGAATCAGGTCATTCTGTAAGGATCACAATTACGAAGTACTTTGAATGAACACAGCGGCTCATTATAATTTGATCATGTGACTGTCGTCTGCGAGTCAGGTGGTTGCTTCTCTGTCTTGGCTTGAGATTCAGGAAGATGCTGTTGGTAGCCTTGCAATACTGCACACGGCCTCCACCATATCCCTCTTCTTCGGTTTCCTATCATTTTCGTTGTCAACACCGAAATTTTATGAGGAATCCAATTTTATTTAAGGAATGACTTACCAACAAGAGTTTAAATCATGGAAGACACCTTCTACGGTCATTGTTTCTCCTGAGCCTGAAGTAGGGACCACCGCGCCAACCTCCAAAACCCTCTCCTTCCCGAATGCGAGCAACAAGCCAGCAATTGTAACTTTCCTGAGACATTGTGGATGTCCATGTAAACTTCTTCAATACTGTAGACCAGATTTCGGCTAATGATGCTGCAGTTGCTGAGAAAACTTTCAAAGATCTTCGCCAACTCGCAGATATACACAATGACGTCGAATTCATCGCAGTATCACACTCGGAGGAGCAGAGCACAGATAAATGGATAATCAGCGTAGGTGGCCACGGGAAGATTAAAGTTCTTATCGATTCGCATAGGGAAGTCTACGCACAGTGGGGCCTAGGAGTCTCCAGCGCCTGGCATGTTTTGAATCCTTGGTCTCTCTGGAATGTGTTCTCTTTAGGAAACAAAGAGCAAATATGGAATAGACCTACTGAAAGTGGAAGTCGATGGCAAACAGCTGGAAGCTTCGCGGTTGGTAATGATGGAATCGTAAAATGGACACGCGGTTCGTCATACTCTCATAACTCAACTCCTATTATCATCAAGATCTGAAATCACCAAACTCGCTAAGAACATTTGTGATTAACGCAGATTGTACATGCGAAAGTGGGTTTGAACTCTACATCTCTTACACATCGATACAATCAAGCTCAAGCTCTACGTTTGTTAGTCTTCCTATAGGGTTGCACGTTCACTGTATATCGAGATGATAGATGACATCTAGTTCAAATCCGGGTTTGCATGTTAACCCCTTACGAGATATGTCAGATTTAATACATAAAATCATTAGATAAGATGCTAATAGCTGAAAAGTTGCTCCGGCAGCAGACGATATTCCAAACTTCATAGAAGCTCTCCAGTCTGTAGGTGCATAGCTTTTCCTTGAACTTCTGAGAATGTATAAGCGGGGATTGTGATACCTGTAATTTGAAAATTGGTTTCATATCATATAGAGCAATATTTTCTGCCAACTCGCAGTGTCATATGAGCCGTACTATGATCCAGTGTAGAGTATAAAGACAGCCTCCAGATAAATGAACTCTTGCCATTGTTTTCGGTCTTTGCTGGCTTATTCCTCGCTCCAAACACGTCGGAGCTTACTATGTAACAATTGCCGATCACCCTTCTGCTTGCGGAGGATTTCACCGGACTCTGCTCTTTGAGGACCTTTGGGTTAACTGTTGTGGACAAGTCCATCTTTGGGGCGAGCCAGCCGCTTTGCGGCTCCCTCAGTATCAGCCATCCGGTTTCCGACCTTGTACTGCTCCGCGTTACAAGACACCCTAGATCCAGGAGATTTCTTTCCTCTCTAAACTATGAATCGGAGGTCGCGATAAAACACCCCTATACTAACTCAAAGCTAAGTGCTAATTAATCACTAAAACAGCTGGATTGAACTTTGTTAATGGATACCACATGCTCATGTTACTGATCCAAATTGCAAATTCTACTATCGTCACACGTCAGACATGAAGCAGTAGACTCCAATCCTTCTACATCCTGAATATGCTCTAGTCAATATCGGTTTGTCCTTGGTTCTAGTGGTTCCAATGGTTCCAGAAGAATCGTTAGTGGCATCAATCGACGAGTCAACGAACTAACCACTGTGAAAAGAGGCAGCACTTGAATTCAATATTATTGTTTTAACACAAGCTGCCAAATCTCCATCAAATAAGCCAAATCACGAGACGAATTAGTAGGAACACATATCACATTAGATTAGAGATCCAACAAATGCTACCAAGTTTATCCAAATTAAGTACGTTCTAGGTACCAGGGTATCGGTCGACGGATTAGGGTATTACCCCTTTCACCCGTTGCTTCTCTCTACTTCGTTGAACTAGTCATCCAGTTTTCTCAGGGTCGTCAAGTGGATGGATGATACTCAATTCGCTTTACTTCCCTCTTAACCCGCAACTCGGCGGGGATACTGACGACAAAGTTTTAACATGTTGACTTCATACAAAATCATTGGGCCGCACGGGTGAAGTGTATCGGAGTTCAGATAAGACCTTCCGTGAACCACGATGAAGGTTATCTGCCGTTTGCATTGAGGTGCCCGAAGCAGACAGTTTTTCACAGGCTGATTTTCAAAGCAAAAATGTTCATCCGAGAACTTAGATCTATTTCATATATATATAAAGTAATCCTCGTCCTTCCTCTATACTTCCTTCTCAGACACATTCAATAGACAAATTCCTAAACATAAGTTATGTATCTCCCAACTCTCACCGCAGTTCTCAGCTTGAGCAGCGCTGTATTCGCGCATGGAGTAATCACCAAGCCTTTGCCACGTGTGGTCAACTCCGCCTCAACTGCAGCTTGTGGAACGGCTGTTACGAAGAAAATCACAGCAGATGTCACCGATCACGTCGAAGGTCTCCCCGAAGCAGCTGCAAAGGATACGGGCTACAATGCAGCCAAATGCAATCTTTGTATGACCCTCCCTGGTATTCCATGTGCTGCGATTGTCCAAAGTGTTTAATTGCAAGTGGGCCTTTTCCAGGAATATTTGCTGGCACATGCTTCGCACTGTTTCAGTTTCCTTCTCAACGAGGCTCTTGCATTTATTAAGCACTTCATGATAGTCGCTTGGTCACCTACTGCATGAATAGAACAGTTACTTACTTATTTATTAAGGGCTTTGCAGAGGTCTTCAATTCGACCCAAAAACTTCACCCGTTCAGTAAGGATCTCCAATTATCTAGTTCATATCAGATAAATACTGAACAGAATCTTACCTTCATCAGAAGCTACTCTCCCGGTCAAGTCGTTCCTATGGAAGTAAACATCAGAATTAAGCATGCTGGGACCGCAAATGTCAGCATTGTTGATACCAAGAGCAATACAATTGTCGGGACCCAATTGCTTTACTGGTCAGACTATGCCAACGAGAAACTGCCGACACTACCTGCTAACAACTCTGCGTTCTCTGTGACACTACCAATGGATTTCGGAGGAAAATGTGCTACTGCCGGTGAATGTGTAAGTAATCCGTTGGTTGAATTTGTGGTGAGACAGTTATTTATACTGAACGAATTGAATAGGTCATTCAGTGGTGGTGGTACGGTGTTGGCGCGAAACAGACTTATGAGTCTTGTGTGGACTTCGTTGTGAAGCCCCTATCGAGCCGATTTAAAATGCTGCGTGTAACAGAATAGATTTTGTCAGAACAAGGCCAGAAACTAGTCAGATCGTAAGTAGCGTACATACAGCAATTCCGTTGGGTGGTTGGAGGCAGACTTTTGGAGATAATCAAGTTTGTAGAGTACCTAACGAATCATATATTTCTGTTATGAGATTTGACTAAGAATCGAGATATATTGCTCGGTATGTGTAGGTTACGGATGATAGTATTTTAAATGCCGTATAGTGCATGGGGAAGCTGTTGACTCTGATTGCATTCTGGCTATAAGGCTAAATACTGGGGCTAAAGTAGGGGTTGTATTTCTTCTGGTTCACAACAGAATAACCAAGCACTAATGCTGGCTCATATTAACATCCCGACGGCATTTAGAGTGTTGGGGGGGACATGAAACATTCTTTCTTCACGAAATAGAGGAGTGCACAGAGTATTTGACAGAGTCAATGCTAAGACCCAGCTGGCTTGGGGTTGATCGTCAAGCGTCTCCGACTTTCTTCAAATAGTGTATCTTAAATTTTAAATTGTTGCAGTTACACTAAAAATTAAAGATACTACTCATGACTTCAGTAGATCTTGTTTATGTTATCCAGATATATTTGTGCTCGAAGAAAGCAATCTCGTGCAGTATTTAAACATTAGCATAAACCGCCAAGTAAAAACTTTTCTAAACTAGCGATATTGTATTAAAATCCATGTGCCATTTGCCTAAATGTTTACTTTACATCATTTCTCAAGTCCCATCGAGGTATTTGAGAAACAGAGGAATGATACGTGTATATCCAGCAGACGTTCAAACACCTGAGTCTTCTACTCGCCTTGCTTAAAACGAGGAAGTGAATGACAACGGCCCCTTTTTCCATCACAATTAGCCGAGTATCACCCGTTCCCAACTTTGCACAAGTAGTTCTTAGAAAGGATATTCCCAAACTTGTCCCGTTCAGAATTCACCGGTCGCACTCATCATATCACGTGCGGCGTTTTCAATTGGCTTTTTTGGACTTGATTTCAATTACTATCTTACTATATTTTCAATCTTGCCTGGGGTCTTCAATTCGATCACAATTTATCTAAGGATATCAAGTCACCGAGTTCCTCATTTTCTTAATTATATCGTTCCTTCCCAAAAGCACAGAAACATGCTTTCTAGGTTATGGCATGGTGAGAAAGTCTTTGATTTTGTCCGAGGATTTTAGCAACCAGTTTACGCGGACTTTGTCTTTTTCTATCTGAATTCTTTCAAATTTCATCCTGATCCAGGTACATCAGTTCTGCATGCCAGTTCAAGTACCATATTACGGTTTCATAATCAAGGCTTTGATTTCCGGCGTTTCTAACCACAAGTCTGGGAGGTTAGGACAAACTTATATCGGGAACACCGTGGAAGAAAATGTATATTCCTTTCCTTGACCGATTTATGTGACATCGGTGATTGCAGCGCGTATAATGCATATGGCGAGACAATATTCTTTTTGCTAGTTGAGGTTAGCTCGCTTGGGTGCATTATAACCCACGCTTTCAAGCTCAGACATTACTTACTTCCAGTTAAAAAGGAAATCTTGCAAAGGACAGACTTTGGAAGGTCTTTTCATAGAGACATCTCTTTCTACCTCATCAAAACACAATGGCAACATATCATAGCACATTGACATCTCTTCCTAGTTCTAAATAGTTTCCTAACGAATTCACAACAGAAAATCTCAACTCAATTCGTAACCAAATAATTTACAAACTAAACTCGATGTTTCCAGGCATAATGTTGTCGCCGAGTAATCATCACAATTCCATCAATCCTTTAGGGATAATACCCACCTACCGCATCGACCTCGATCTTCCTCCCGGCAAACGATATATTCAGATGGCCCAGGACATGGGATGTACCATGAAAAGACTAACGACACTCTTCGACCAAATCCTTACGAGATTGATACCCTGTTTTTTAAGTCCTCTTAGGTGGTCAATCAAATGTAGTGCTCCTTGGCTCTTCAAGAGACTCCATTCTGATATCGAAACCGAAGAACTAAAAGGTATTGCACAACATTCCGGGGTACCTTTATACCTTCTTATTATTTTAAACGTGTTTCTGGACTCGACGTTAGGGTGCACAAGCGGTGGGGTTTTGGTTAAACCAGACAAGGAAGGAAGTGGCAACAACGAAGAAAGGATGATGCACTTTCGTACTCTTGATTGGAATATGCCGGAACTCCAGGAATTATTGGTCGAGTTTGAATTTGTGCGCTCAAGATCTACCGATCCGAAGAGAGTTGTGGCAAGAACTATCACATATGCTGGATTTACTGGCTGTCTTACTGGAGTAAAGTGAGTTCTCATTTTATTGGATAGTTGCCATACACTTACACGTATACTTGCAGAGACAACCTTTCGATATCTCTCAATTTTCGTGGTACTCGTAAGTGACTTCCACTACCCGCGCTCTTCTTCCAGTCAGTGCTAACATGTTCATGTCTAGACTCGTGCAGTGACTCTGCCTTAGCAATACACAAGTTTCAAGTCCTCCTTGGGAAACGACCATCCGTCCCATCTGCCCTGCGTCAAGAACTCTTTGAAACGAAAGAAATATTGCTCAGCATCCGAGCCAAGCAGCTTTCCAGAGTAACCAGCTCACCTTGTTATCTGATCCTCTGTGATGGAGATGAAACCATAACTATAGAAAAGGATCTCGTGGATGGTGCCATAAGCTCTAGCGAAACCTTTGTTTTGAAGACAAATCATGATACCGATACCAAAACGCAAAAATACAAGGACCAAAACGCAATGTCATCAGGGTCTGAACCTCTGGTTACAGACTACGTGAGTCTGTTTGAAGACACTAATAGGAGGCATTCTTGTATTGTAAAGAAGTGGAATGATCATGTCGAGAAACACAAGAGTTTAGAATCACCTTTTCCAGCCATATCAGAACTCACATTGAAGAAGTGGATGAGTGAAGATCCTACAAATAATGAGCAGACACATTTTTGTTGCATTATGGACCCAAAGACTGGAAATATAATATGGAAAATTAGAGGAGAGGGAACCATTCATAGAGCTAGATGAAAATTTGGTGATTTGGCAGGAGATTTTATTCCCAGTGCCATCAAGTTAGCCTTTCAAAAGCTTTGACCACGTACTTCTCTCCTAGAACTTCAACTGTCGCTCCAATTGCCCATTCTTCCTCCCCAGGCAGGGTTCTCGAAGCAGCACTCACCATACTTAGACATCCTTCTGACTCGCCGATAGCATACTTCCTCATCCACTTTCCTTGAGAACTGTCCCATGTCTCATTTACAGCTATAAATTCTTTCTCTCCCTGTTTCAATGCAATAAACCCGCCGCCAATCCTCCCGATGAAAGTCTTCCCATCCCCAAAACTCTGCAAAATCCACGAAAGGTCAGATCCAGGCGATGGGGGAATCTTTCTCCACACCTCTTCGTATGGAGTGATGACGCCTCCCTTTTCAGGACAAGGCATGGATCCGATTTCAAGATCATCACCGTTGGGCAATTTGCTGAATGAGCCTTCATCTGGTGTTGCATGGGCGGAATTAGAGTCTATGATATGAACCCATCTGCACTTCACTAATTCATGATTAAAAAATTAGAACACTGTCTATCACCGATATGGATGAAGACAAACAAGGCTCAGTGGATATGACTTGGCGCTCGCCGGCCATAGCCCATTCGATAGTGGCATCAGATTTGCGTACTCGAAGATCAAGGAAGTAGGATCCGACGTTGAAGACGAGCGTGTCGGTCGGCTCAGAGGGAGGATCTGGAAGCCAGCGAATGCTGATTCGGGTTGAAACTTCCACATAGCCCATTTTGGGAAGGGAAAAGAACGTAGGCGTGAATAGTAGAGCGTATTAGTATAAGTTGATCCGCGTGACGTCTACTCTGATATCGGGTTTGGAAGAAACAATCACCTCTAGATCTGTAATTATCATCACAATTTGTTGTTACATACATCATTATGACTTGGCCTAACGTTGCCTTAGCTCTCCCCCACTTTACACACTCCCATACCAGTACTCTCGCAATAAAGATCTTTCGTTCAAATACAGACGTGTTACAGAAAATCAACTCGATATGTAATGGGCCGAGCTTCAAACAGATGCTTCAAGCCCAGTACTTCTTTCGCACGATGATGGAAATAAGATATATTCGCCCGACTACCTCATAACACCTGAACTCCCATACACCTACCCCACAAACTCCCGAGTGACCATCCGACATCAAAAACGTTTGAAGAACCTGCCTACCTACTTGGAGTATGGAGCTGTGAAACTTAAAGCCGATTGATACTGTTGTTGTGGTAAACGGATATCAGGTTTATATTAGCTACACGAGCAATACAACCTCTGGTGATGCAATTCCTCTGTTCCTTACTAGAACAAAGAAGTGCCAGCATCTACCTGAAGAAGAGTTCTGGAGAGAGAGAGACGTGCATATAAATTTCTAGGAGGGAGATCTGAAATAGTATTTGACAAAGATAAGTATGTAGGAACGATTTTTTCTTCAATGATCAAGATCTAAAACCTTTCAAGTAAAACCTATCATAACCGTAAAATTGGAACTTGTCAAGCATCCCTTGCCCATCTACCTCCTGCTCCTGCACGAACAACACAACTTGAGTTCAGAAGAAACGGTCCGGAACAAAAAGCAAACCAAAGGACAACACCGCCAAGAAGCCTCTAATTTTTGATGTGGCCTTCACGTGGCGCCAGAGCTGAAAACTTTCTTTTCCACGATGTCATGCCAGTAATGTGACAGGTCAACGTTAGGAAACAGGAAACGGTCTGAATGTCACATCAAGACAGACGTGCAACAAAAAACTCTGAATGCAACATCAAAAACAGCCAGCAAGTAACTTGGTGGAAGGGGAGTTCGTAATGGCCACGGTGGAGAGGACACAAGGGAAGGTGACCGGTCCAGCGAATGGGGAGCCAACGATGAGTGCCATATTTGTTAGAGGAGGGGAAATCCCAAATCAAATATGACTTAAGTAATAAGCATACGCGTTCCTCTTCATCACCAGAATCTTGACTTGTAGCTCACAAATCCCGTGATACGAGCTTCCTCGAAGAACAATCAAATAGAAATAATGGAGAAAGACCCAAAAGGTGAGAGCTCACTCATCTTGCAATCTCGCTCTTTTCGCCCTGCCACCACCTCATCTTCCAGAAACCCGACTGATCGGATAGCCTTTCCTACTCCGACCTTCCATCGTAACATTGTGGCTTTTCCGATGCTGGCGCTTGGCGCTTATCTCATGTCATCTACTGTAATTCTTCCTATTTGATATCCTTTCAAGATCGATAAACCTCCCCAACCCAGGTCTATATTGGCGACACGCTTTAGTTGAAGCATACTCTGGAGCATGCATCTTATCCGCTTCCCCATATTGAGGGGGGCTTATTGATTCATATAAAACAGTCCCGGGCAACAGGTGATTTGAAAGAAGTTTGATTTCCCAATTTATTTAATAGATTGGGAGTTAGAGCACTGAGGTATAATAATGAATAGGGTATAAACATAACAGAACCTGCAATAGCGCCTTCATGATTAATGCGGATATGGTGCTGGCACACATACAGTAAACAGGCAAGAATTGAATTGTTGCAAAACGGGACGAGGCTGCGGCACATGATGATTAGAGACCTCACCGTCTAAATGCAAACACATTGCCAACAGGATAGTGTCTGTAATAATCGAACAGAAGCAATTGATCTGGTCATCATTGGTGGTTGGCGGGTTGGCGGTTGGTTGGCTTTTTGATTGCAACCTCACTATTTGGACAGTTCTCGACCCATGTGGCGCTGCTAGATGACCACCAATTATTAGCCGTCTTACAGTACGAGTCTATTCCCAGTAACCACCGAGCCACCACCCACCTCAGATTTTACTCAATCATTGTTTGACGGCACACCGTAGCCCTAAGTAGTGCAGGTTAGTTGTAAATAGCGTTGTATTTGTATCAATTTGTGATGAGTAGCTTTGGGGGGGATGGATGAAGGGAGGGATCAGGACCGTGAAATACTCACTCGGAGTTACTCCATAAGTAACTACTGCACTTGCTGCTTGCGTACGAGGAGTCAGGGGTTTGGGGTATCTCGCTTAGGCGAAGATTAGGGGTAAATTGACACAAATATGCACCGGAATCAAGGAAACCAAGACTGCATTGCTGATGGCTACTTGGGTACTCTACCTTACTTATACATATCCATCTATCTGTTGGCCAGTGTCGTAGCTTCACCGAGACGGTTTGTTAATGGCGATCAATTCTCGGATCGTTAACTAATACCTTTGTGGCGTATACACTACTGTATTTCCCCAGTGCTGCTCGTCAAGTCATATCTAAACCTTTTGCGGCGCCACACCCAACATGCTATTTACGACTAATCTTAGTGAAATAAGCGTCTGGCGTCCCTGAACAAGGCTGACGCTTACTTTATTACTTGTTCTCGATGAGTATGTGCTCATTTCGGCTAGGTTCTAGACCTCAGCCCAGAGATGGAAATCACGCACAACAAACCACAATTCGACTCCGTACAACTAATAAGTACAGTGCTGTATTATTGTGCTGGATTTGTACATATCAACAATCTAACCATGCCTGCGTGCGTGATGGCGGTGATATCGTGCATACTCTGCTAGATACGTCCACTTCTTCTTGGATGAAACCTGGACTTAATAGACTTATAGTTGGAATAGCTGGCCAAATAATGGGGTATAAAAGTATACACCCCCATGTTATCGCGATGAGGGGAGGAGGTATTGCGTGGATGCATGCATAACCGGTGTAAATAGTTACCGGCAAGCTTTGCTTAACGAGTACCGGACGGTACATCTACCTTCGAAATATCTTGTACTCGGCAGATCGCCAACACTTGGACAAGTGACTGTACAGTGCTGTACCTCTATAAGCATAGTGTACTGTACTTGCGTACACACCATACCAGTGGTTGCAGAATCTAGCTCGATGACCCCGGTTGAAGTATTGAAATCAATATTTGGGCTGCATCAAGCCATGTCCGTGGCGTTGACCACAACTGCTCCATACAGCACTGTAGGCTACCTCCTCGCACCACCTGCTTGCCAGCACCGGGGAGCTCATCGTGGCCCACTACTGTACTGTAGACCGCAATATCCCGGCATGGGGATGGTCCCGATGAGATTGGGGAGCGTTGGCGTGTCCAGCAGGGTTTTTAGCACAGCCATGCCACTCAATCGAGCAGGGGGCCGAGAGGGCCTGGAATATTGAAAACAATCTTGGCCAGCCAGAGCTTAGGAACAAAACCTTCATGGTCCCCATCAGAGTGTTGCGTGAGTGAGGATGCTCCAGGTAGCACAGCATTAATACTCTTGCCCGCTCTATTCTACGAGGATCGAGTTGGTGCATGTGCATTCTGCCTGTATTGTATCACCAAACCGATATAATCAAGTGAGGAGAATCATCGAGAACAGCCTTCACCCTCCTCTTCGCTACGATACCAACTACAGTCACTCTTTTACCTGTTCGGGGACCACCAGCAGACGTCTATCGATCGTCAACACACTTTCCTTTTGCGTGCTCTTCATCCCTCAACCATACACTTACCCATTTGATCCCATCTCTTGTTTAACTTGGGACGATCTTTGGAAATTAGGATTGCTTCAATCAATTTGTTACCGCGTGAGTGCATTTGGATTGACCATCAGGGCGACCAGAGGGACCACACGATAGCTGGGCGACTGAGAAGATCCTTTCGTGCAACATTCTGGAAAACTCCTGTCCTGGAACGGACAGCTGCATCGATCTTTATCCACGCCATCTGGTTGT
>Ga0247734_1000349_pt1 | contig 40978 bp, 42 predicted proteins | sample UWRJL103311B2_FD_180933 | JGI IMG/M metagenome (GOLD analysis project Ga0247734, IMG submission 180933) | Plant litter microbial communities from Arlington Agricultural Research Station in Wisconsin, United States - UWRJ-L103-311B-2 | ecosystem: Environmental > Terrestrial > Plant litter >...
CTCATATTCTTCTATACTCTTGCTTGAAGTGATAGTGATAAGTTTTTAGATACAAGTTCTAGTTTTCAAGTACATGGAGTCTGGCTACATATTCTCCAAAAAAAGAACAAAAAAGACTTTAAATAGGGAAAACTCCCTTGTGGTACCAGCCATAAATCAGCTCTGGTGCAGTGACAGCGGTTCAAAGGCTGGTACTCCATATAAGATGAACATGCCATTTATGTGCACAAAAAAGAAGACCTATTATTATGACTAAGCAATATGCGAGGAGGAATTGATATTTCTGATAAGCAGAGATCACCTCTACACCAATTATTTCAAATTCAAAGCTCACATTAGCCTCTTGAGGTTCGATGGAACACTGAAGCTTCCAATACAGCATTGGATATAATGTTAGCAATTGGGAGGGAAGCTAAATTGTGCATGTTCCACTTCATGTGTCGTTGCTCGAAACTGGTGCACTAAGGTAGATTTTCATCACACCTCCGAATTGCGTGACTTTGTGTATGTCTTTGCATTAGAAGGTGACTCTCAACGTCGACCCTGAAATATTCTGCAATTAGCAGTAAGTAGATAGACATGTCTTCTCTACATACCCAGTGATCGAAATTTAGTGATCGTAATCTATTGAAGGACGGGCCACATGCTTTTGTCGCTCTACCATACTTCTTGATAACGATTTTCGTATCTGCTATGTTTAAAACATAGCTCCGGTTTATGCTTGCCCAAGTTTTCGAATATCCCATCCATTAGGCCTCTTTGATCCCTTCGCTAGACGCTTTGAAACAAGCTTGGCTGATTCATTCCCGTTGTGCTTTCCAGGACGTGAGTTTGGTGTTGGCTCCGCAACCTCGGGAAGTCCAATATCAGTATCTGCGGTAATAGCACGCAGCCAAACTATAACATCGTACTTTTTAGTCGAAGCAGCACCTTCGTAACCCATTGCCTTGGCCTTGTTGATAAGATCAATACCATCACCCAACCACCATTCTTTTTCTCTAGGGCTCTTCAGAATATCCCAAGCTGCAAGCCAATTTGCCATTGCCGATTTGGACTTAGACGGTAACTTGCCATGGTTGTCCTTAAGTAGTTGATATGATCGTTGCATTGCTAATTCTAAAAGATCAGTGGTTTTCCATGTTAGATATCTCTTCTCTGCTACATCAATTTGGAGTTGCAGGATAGGGTCGGATGTGCGCAAAAGAGCTTCAGGGTGAGATATTGCCCCACTAGGACGCACAGCGGGATGTCCAATTAATGGAGATGCTTCAACTTCTGGTGCGATGGATGGTGCAAAGTAAGGTATAATCCCTTCTCTCTTGCACAGCTTCTTGATAATTCGAACTCTACCCGATTTTCGTCCCACATTCCCAGTCTTCCCGAATCCTTTGCTCCTCGCATGCTGATAAAGCTCTTCAAAGCTCATAGCCCACCAAGCTCTTTCCTGTTTTGTCATAGAAGAATGGGAGATTGCGGTCGAAATATGCTGCTGGTTCTGAGACTGTGCCGTAACCTCATTCTCTCCACTATGCCCTGGTTTGGTCTCCAATGTAGTAATCCCAAAATTCTGGGCTGAAGCGTAGTGAGCGTTGTGGTTTTGTTTATCGGTCGAGTCCAAGGTATTCTGCACATCCTTGGTGCTAGCGAAGCTCTCCTCCATAATATAATCCATTTCAAAGTCTGCTGATCCTCTTCTTTTATTTGTGCCACATGTTGTTGTCGTCCCTGGCTTCTCTTGGTCTCTCGCTTCTTGAAGCCGCTTCTCTCGCTCGGCTCTTCGTTTCCTCCGCTTCAGCTTCCGCCTTTCTTCAGGTACTCTTCTTTCAATCATGGTCCTCATATTGAGGCGGCCGGATGCCTGGCGGTTTTCCATGTTCTCTTCCGTTATATCAGCTTGTGACTTATCAAACTTTGAAAGCCTCATTCGCATCTTCTTCTCTAATCTTGACTTGCGCTTTTCCTCAGCTCTCTCATCGTCCGCCGCCCTAGTAGGTACCTCCATAATATCTAGCAGCCTCCCCCAAGTGAGGGCTTGTTATGTTTTAGCCAGGTCCTGTCTCGTGAGTGCGATTCGTCAATGGCGGTTTCAGAGCCAAGACTAAGAAAATAAATACGGCTCTGTCTCGTTTAGACAGATCGTTGAGAGTATTTGTACTACACAGATGGCCCTCAGTCGCAGCAGGATTTTTTCGATATAGATTGCCAGTGGCCGCGTTTCAATGTCATTCTTACAAGGATTACAGAACTGCAAGTAATCCGCTTAATAAGCAATATGTTGTCGCGAAGTCACGTGCCAATTCAGGTGCATCTCATGCTTTACTTTCGAAACTCTATCCGCTCGTAGTTTTGTCTAAAAGCTTTATACGGTGTGATTACTGAGAGCTTGTTACCACGATCAAAATCACTTCACTGTTTGCACCTTTCCCAATTTTCCAAGTATATCAAAAGTCTAACGGAAGTAAATACTTGGTACCAAAACCAAGTATGAGATATGGAACCCAGAAAGTGATCTTGGTCGGTCACCAGTTTAGATCTTTTATATGGAATCCCGATTCAAAAATGGCGACGTGTGGTCAGCTCATTAAACGCAATTTAACCCTATGATAGAGGTTCCCACGGCTGCTATGAAAAGCTCACCCATCACTATGTTAAAAGGGCAGCTTTAAGTAGCTCATGCATGGTTTGTCTCATGTGGCCTCGGAGCTCTTTGTTGGCTCACCTTAAAAAAGACGGCTACGTTAAACAAGTATCTGGGGTAAAGTCTGACACGAGAGCTGAATAATGCTAGCTATGCAGTGAGTCTTATACGAGCCAACCATAGATTGAGTACCTGGAGAGCCTCATCATTATACCATCTGCTTTGTTGTGTTAACAGGAGGGGCCAATCTCTGACAACCGTAACAACTATGAACCTAGTGCTGAAAAGAATCTCTGTCTGGAGTCATCTCACTGTCATCTAAACCAATAAAAAATGCTTGAAATGGAAAGGTTGTTTAGTACTATAAGGACCCAGGTTGACAGATGCATTGTATGTGCTTTCGAATCTCTTCCAACTGTCCCTAAAATTCAAAGTTGTAATCGATTCCTGCAGTACGGATGATACACATAAGATTAATTATTATTATCTAGTTATAATTTGTATAAGCTCTGATGCCAAGAAAAATATTACTACCTAATTATTGTAACATGGCTCATGCAGACCTCGTAATTGGCGAGTTCGTGCTTACCCCAGACCACACTTTCCTGCAGCGATCCCTCCAGGCACCCATTTCTCCCTATACTGTTTCTGAATATAGGGCTGAGGCACAGATATTGGCGATATTTTGTGGAAAATGAAGTTGCTTTTAGGAGGATAGGGAAACCTTTGTAGCGAATGATATGGATACGGAATGGCTAGAAACAGTAGAAGGATAGACGAAGGGCTTTCCCGATGTTCGAAAAATAGCCTGTAGGTACCACTAATGAATGGAGGAACTATACGGCTATTTGATTCAAATAGCTCGGTATACTTATTCGTGTGAGACTGGAGCTATCAATATTCCTAGACTTGCGAGCCTTACTCGGTCGAACCCAAACAAATGAATTGAACTCGAGCCCTAATTTCTAACTTGAGTTATCCTACGGGCACTTCCTGCCCCCGCTTTTCGTACTTCAGTTAACTGTGCGTTCATTCATCAATTTCTTCACATGCATATCATTCACGCGATTTGGAGGTCTTATTACACGCGGTATAGTTGCACGAAATTAGCTGCCATAGACTCCACTAACGATATATCCATATTTGCGCAGCTCTTTTCGGAATTCTTCGTATCGGAATTCGCACTATCGATCTTGTAGAAATTCATATTAATAATTTCACAGATTATGACCATCTATTTGAATAGCTTGACCTATCAAGCAATTATCTAGCCACTACAGCAAGCGAGACGGAACACAATAGGTAGACTTATATATAAAAAGTGTGTTTCTGAGATGAGAATCCAAGATATGAGTGCTGTTAGAACCGTATAATCTTCGTTTAGCTACTACTCTGTATTTTCGCATACCGGATACTTCGGATTTAGACCAAATGTGAAGTTTTTTGGCCAAACAAATGCTAGATATCTTGTATAACTTCACTTCATTTCCCCTGGGGACCTGGATTATCCCAATTCTTATTTGTAGCTTGTCGTTTAAACTTCAGTTGGTACAAATAGTCCGAAAACCATTTTACGTTAATCTACGCTAATAATCAACGCCCTCAAATCCTTAACGCAGTTAACAGTGGTTATGAGGGCTTGTTTGTGCTTGCTGACGCGAGTCAGTCATAAAATCTACAGAGTAAAGCCTCCGAGGAGCTCAACGCAGTTTAACGAATCAACATCAAAGTGTCGGTTGTACTTGGGGGTTTGCATAAAATAATTTTTTTTGGTAATAATTGTCCGAGCTGATTTCCATTTACCTGATATGGACCCCCTCATATTTAAGCGAGCCCTCGCTTATTGATTGAACACCCCTTTTGAATTGATTTTGAAGAAGAGAAGAAGGGAATATCATAGAATATACCTCTCTCGAGCATTCATGGATGCTTTTGTCCTTATGTTCGTTTCGTGAAACTAACTTTAACTAACTAGTTTAGATTTATGACAATTCAGACGTCCAATCTTTTCCTAGTAAGTGCACCAATGTCAAACTTATGTCAACTCTCAAATGGTTCAACGCCAAATATCTCTTCAGTATATGCCAAGTATGTTAACCAAGGTTGACACCGGGGCTCCTCGCAATACTGGATAAGTGCTCCGGCGGCAAAGTGTTCAGCTTTTGTATTCGCGATGTGCATTTGATGTAACCCCATGGCTTGCATATTGGGCACTTTCTGGTCCATACTGTGCCTCATTACTACAAACAGCTTTGTTAACGTTCTTGGAGGCTGTGAAATTCTTTATATAAGATCCCCATGGCCAACCCTTATGATCCGCCACTCTCTAGCACAGAATATTGTCAAGCCGTTACCCAGATCCGTTTCTACCTTTTCCGGTCCCGAGCTTTGAGTGCTCTTAACATATCATGCCTTTCAATATCCTTTCAATATCCTTGACAGCTGCGCTTTTCCTTTCAGGAAACCCTGCTCTAGCTCAGCTTCCTAAGCCTGCTCTATTCTCTGATGGTTTGTCTCCGCATGTTGAGCAGAGTTTCTGGGCCAATTTAAAACCTGTTGAGTATGTCAGCCTATGAATATAAGAAAATTGAAAGGTATCTAAATTGTTAACAGAAGCACGTTCTCCTTCTGGACTTTGAATGACATCCCTCAGAGATGCAAAGAGGAGGCTGAATATCTTGGCCTTAAACCCGCTGATTTCGATGTATATTCGTAAGTAATCACAGACTCAAGAGAGGTAACTTTATGGATAACGTCCCAAATATCACCCCTTTTAAAGCTATTTAGCATTACTAACCCTACTGAAGTATCAAGTATACGGACTGCGGTACGAGTTGGGCTATTTGTCGCCACAAGAACGCTGTAATAACGTACGTTGGTAACTTAACTATAAATTAGCTATCGTGAACTAAAATTCTCAACAGACGACCTCTATTGACAGATCTATTTGGGCGTATTCCGGTCCATGAACGCCAATGGATTCAGTAAGCTAGTATACTTACAATTATCGTTATAAGACATTGACTCGAGATACAGACATGTCATGGCGGTACCTGAAACTTCCGGAAGCTGGGCTTACATTAGATCTGCTGTGCTGGTATTTGTCGGTAACGTTGGGGTGCCATCAGTTTTTCAGCACGAAGTTGGCCATGCCATGGATGCATACAACAACGCGGTAGGATCCAGCCCTACTAGTACATGGGATACCGCCATCAGGAATGACTCCTGTGTACCCGACGACTATTCAAATACTAGTATATAACAATATCAATATTCGCACAGTTTGTTTTGCTAACTTGATACAGGCACAGCGGAAGATTATGCCCAAAATAGCGTTCTTCTGCTATATGAGATTGTTACCCCGTAAGTTGAGATTTTGTTCCCAAATATTAATATTATCATCTGGAGCGAAAACATATTGCAAATTTGTTGCTCCATTAGATTTGATAACAATTAAGATGCTGCACAACCAAAACTCTTGAGACAAGCTGTCGCTAATATTTTAAATTCATAGAGGTGGACTTGATAAGATAGGTATGCAGAATCTTAGACTTATGGTTAGAAAAGTGTTCTTGAACCAGACCTGGTCACTGCAGGGATGTGCAATGGGAATTCTGTTTGAATACTATCTCAATTTTGGGAAACCCTAGGACAGGATCATCGCTGACATCAAACTGCATAGGATCATGGAGATGTCTCGTATGGCAATACCGCGCCATTCGAGCATTTCAAAGGCCAGCGACTGTACCTGGAGGTACATGTGAGCGAAGAGTGAGTCTAAAAGAACCACGCCATAGTCGAACTATACTCCAGATCTCATTCATAAAATATCGCTGACTCTCAAATTCATAGTGGGCTGATTCAGCCAAAGTCTCTAAAACTGGGACAGCATCATTCAAAACGCTGGCTTCCGGGCCACAAACATTTGACGTGGCCGAAGTTGCAGAAGATTCGGGCGTTCCCACGTTTGGACACCCACCCACGGATAATGCCGAACCAGAAGTTCATACATTCAAGAATCTTGTTTTCAATAGAGCTGAAGAATTGGCAGCTGCGAAGCGGGAGGAGAACTGGGACAGAAAAGCCAGGATCAAGAGAATGCATATGGCCAGGGCTGCAGAGATAAGACGCTAATATAGGGACACTGTTAAAAGCTAGAGCTCCAAGCAACCTTTCAAAAGGTGTTTTCATATTGGGGTTGCTATATAGCGTTGATATCTCTGTCTTATTATTTGAGCATACCTAAAGCTCTGTCTTTTGAGTAGATCGTATAAACTTAGAATGAGGAGAAGTCATAGCTTCATATTTAAGTGAAGCTAAATCACCTATTTTAAGAAAAGTTTAATTGACTCGCATATCGCCATAGCTTATTCTATAATTGTTCCACCTTTATAGAGATAATAAACGGGACTTGCTATTGATTAAAAGCTCAGCTATACCTGAACTAGTAAGCATTTTTTTCAAATGATGATGATGCATGATGAGGACACTTAAGGAGTATCAGCGTTTGTATTTGGTCGCCCAGGGATGGGCTGTGAGCTAAATTGTATGCAATGCACAGTCACTAGAATGGAAATCTATGAAGGCTGACACAAATGATCCATCAAGTTAGGTTTTTGAATCCCGGCCACTCCTGTGAAGAAACGAATCGTCTGCCAAACACTCGCGTTTTTAAACTTCTATATCTCATAATTGAAACTTTCACATATATGAAGTAATCACCATCCACTTCTTCCCAGTTTCTGTGGCTTTACAAGAACATCAAAACTTGATGGTTGGAAAATCCGAAACTCGACTGACGGATATAACTCTTGAATATTTCTTTGCTGACAGCGCAATCCTTCTTGAGACTCTCACCTGCGATAAGTTCGTTGGAGATTCTAGTATAAAGAGCTTATCGAAGCCGAAATGCTGGTTCCACCCTCATCTTGGCATGAGGATACAGAAGTAGCTATGTGCTGATTATATCACTCTGGTGTTTGCCACAGAAACCCTTACAGTTAGTAGTCCCCGTGAGACCAGTGACTTTGGGACAGCCCTACAAACCGCTCCAGATATGAATTAAACTATTTATTCGAAGGCTTTCAATTTTATTCTCCTGTTATTTACGCTGCCACCAAAAACTATGCCTCGGCTCGATGCAATTCAGGGATTGATTCGCGGTGCACAGGGGCGTGTCACTCTGGTTGTCGGTTTGAGGTCGTTCCCTAGTGCTTAGTGGGTGACTAGACTGGACCGGTGTGATATGAAGATCTAGGTCCAACAATAGCCTATCTCATGACCTCATCTAAATACATGTTTTCCAAAACCCTGTAAGCGACAAAGAGTTAAGGCGGTTAATCGACATCTGGATTGACCCAACGATGCATTTACCTACTTGGAAGGGTTCAAAGTACTGTGCAAAATACAGAGGATGGACAGAGCGCTGGTGTACATGGTCTTTCCCCGCCATATTTCATACCTGACTCTTGTTTGACTGTACTGAGAAGGCCGGGTCTGATTGAGAAATGGTACTCCGTGCATACGACCATAGATTGAGGAGAAGTGGGCTCAGCTCAACGACCTGCAGACTTCCTTTCGGTCTTTCACGTGGAAAATCAGCATTTCGCATTGTTTTGACTCTCTGTGAGATTAAGACTTCGACCCCTATTTTTCCGTGTACTTGAAGCATGACTTGTTTCTGACATCACGAACCTTCTTTTGTCAGGTTTCCCCAGATCTAAAAAAGGTTAGCCTTGTTTACTTTGTAGCGCACCAATCAGACAGTGGCGGTAACCACAATGTGCACTTGGGCTTTAGCGTCTGTGGGGTAGAAGTGCCGGGATCGACAAGGGGGCGTTCGGGTTCGGGGTAGCTTCAGACTTACCGAAATCCACTCTGGATAGAGTGGAATATATTTGACGTATATTTGGTGTATATTGAGCTGGATGTTGTTCTTAAAGAGCACGCAACTAAGTTGATACTTATCACCTGGTTCGAGCAGAGAGATTACTGTAGACGATCCACCTAGGCGTTAGAGATTGTTTGGAGTAGCTAGGATTGAAGTGGAACATTTGCGTGAGTAGCTTTAGACACTTACTAGTACCTTCAAGGCCGCATAGGTCTCAATTATAGAAATCCTCGTGTCCGTGATGTGCTGTAGTTAAATAAGTTTACGAAGTCATATCCCATCACTATCTCCACATGCAAACTTCAAGGTACCGATGATCGCATGGGCAGCTCTTTGGCCATTCCTCCAATTAGAACATCCCATAGCTAATATAGTATTCCTATAAATTGCCGCCTTCCCCCTGATCTATCAATGGCTACCACGGAGGTGAATCCGGTCGTGCTGCATCTTCACAATAATACTCGCCATGATTACCCGTGTTCAGTTACCGTTTTTCCTTCTCCTTCTGGGGGCAGCTGTTAAGGCACAGAATGCAGCAGAATTGGTCACCTCGGCACTTGATACGCTCACCATTCCTAACATCGAGGATGTTCGAGGGAACCTTCTTTTACCCACGAGTCTCGATGGACTGGAATTCAGTATTGCATGGGAGAGTAACGACACTTCCGTTATTGCAAGTGATGGCGTTGTGAACCGACAAGCCGTCGACACCAATGTGACACTGATTGCGTCCGTTGATTATGACGGGACTACAAGTAAGCGTGAGCTTATTGCAACCGTCCCTAAGGCACATAAGATTGGATCCTTTGAGGGATATGTATTTGCCTACTTCACTGGGAATTCCATAGAGGGCGAGCAGATCTACTTGGCTGCCAGTAATGGTAACGACGCTTTACATTGGAGTCAACTCAACGGAGGGAAGCCAATACTCAGGTCGACATTAGGAACGAAAGGACTAAGGGATCCTTTTCTCATCCGCTCTCCTGAAGGAGACAAATTTTTTCTCATCGCTACCGACCTATCTATTGGATCAGGTACATCGTGGGGAGACTCTGTGCGAATTGGTAGTCGATATCTTGAGGTGTGGGAGTCTAAAGATCTGAAGACATGGTCTGCACAGCGCCATGTGCTTGTTTCCCCCGCGACTGCGGGCAATACCTGGGCGCCTGAAGCTTATTATGATACGAATCTTGGAGCATACGTGGTGTTCTGGGCATCATCACTTTATGTAAGAACCCAATTCCAAGTAGAAGAGTTGAATATTTCGTACCTCTCGTGCTTCTCAGCTTTCCCTCAGAACCTTATCCCAGAGCTAATATAATATAGCCTGAAGATGACGTGAAGCATACCACTAATTCTTATCATCGAATGCTCTATGTGACAACTCGAGATTTTGTTACCTTTAGTAGCCCACAGGTCTGGCAAGATGCTGGGATGTCTCGAATTGACTCCACGGTGATACAAGCAAATGGCATATACTATCGATTCACCAAAGATGAAGGTGCAAGTGGAACGGGATGCAGCGATATTATCCAGGAGAGCTCGAGTTCCCTCCGTGCTACGTTATCATCTTGGAAACAGAATGACTCATGTATCGGTAAAAAAGCTGGTACGAGTTCAGTCGAAGGGCCAACAGCTTTCCATTCAAATCCAGGAGATGTTAATGGACAAAAGTTCTATCTCTTTGTAGACGAGTACAGCAGTCGCGGGTACATCCCATTAGAGACGGCAGATATCACTAAACCAGCATGGAAAGTGTCTTCTTCATACTCCTTACCCACAAGTCCCCGTCACGGTACAGTTGTACCGGTCACAGCAGCCGAGCTTGCTTCCCTTAAAGCCAGTACTTTATTGCGGAAGGATGTCGATGAAAATGGTCAGAATCATCAGCAGTCAGGTATCATCGGCGTACGAGCGACTGGTAGCCCTGTCCTACCTGGACTGTATGCGGACCCTAATATTGCGGTATTCAACCGCAAATACTACATCTATCCAACCACTGACGGTATTGCTGGCTGGGGAGGTAACGTGTTTTATGCGTGGTCATCGGATGATCTAGTCACTTGGAAGCGGGGGGATAAGCCCTTCCTGACTCTCAATGGAACAAATGGCAATGTACCATGGGCAAGCGGTAATGCATGGGCTCCAACCATCACGGAACGATCTGGAAAATACTATTTCTACTTTAGCGGACACAATCCCACTTATGATCGCAAGACAATTGGCGTTGCGATAGCGGATAATCCCGAAGGGCCGTTCATTGCACAGTCTAAAGCAATGATCCTGAACAATGAAGTCGTTAGCTCTGGGCAGGCAATTGATCCAGATGTGTTCCGGGACCCAATTACAGGCAAATATTACTTTTACTGGGGTAATGGAACTCCACTTCTCGCAGAGCTTAACTCAGATATGATTTCGATAAATTGGGGAACAGCACAGAAGATTACTGGATTGGTAGATTTTAGGGAAGGCCTGTTCGTCGTATATCGTGCCGGTCTTTACCATCTAACTTATTCTATTGACGATACGGGATCCGAGAATTACCGTGTAGGCTATGCTACATCCACAAAAGCTACTGGCCCATGGACTTACCAGGGCGTCATTCTCCAAAAGGATGTCTCGCAAGGAATTCTTGGTACTGGTCACAACTCGATAATAAATGTCCCTGGAACTGATGATTGGTATATCGCGTATCACCGCTTCGGGATTCCGGGAGGAGGTGGCTTTAGGCGAGAGACCACGATTGATAGACTCATGTTTGATTCAGTGACAGGATTGATTCAGAGAGTGGTGCCTACTTTGACTAGTGTTAAGCCGCAACCCGTACCTTGATGATATCTCATGTAATATTTTTGAAGAGGAAAATGTGGATATTAGGAAGCATAATGAAAACATTGCACTTTAAAGAATAGCCAAACACGTTTTGTTTCATTATTCGGCGATGAAATAGGTAAGGAAATTATATTTCACAAACTGCTACCGAACAAATAGGACCCTGAATCATTTAACGACTAGTCATACATACCATCATGTTAGTGATTTTCTGAAAATTAATTTCTGAATGATTTAATAAATTTCCAAAATAAAAATGATTATAGTAATAAATAACGGATGTGGAAGAGAAACTAAAACGACTAATGTCAACTCTATTTCAACTCTGTTTATGATTTATTATTTTCGATTCTCCCGACTTTTCGCAAAAGAATATGTCCCTTGTTCGGGCAACCTTCGTTTATACGCTAAACTAGCAAATTCCAACAGGTGGCAGCACTGTCAAGATAAAAACAAAGGGGCTCGCTTATTTGAAAATCTTTGAGCCTGTTGTATAGAACAAATTTTCGCTTATCTTTCAGTTTACACTAAGTGGTCTAGGTTCTAAACAAAACTAGCTGGTAAAGACGTATATCTGAAAATAAGATCTTTGTCTTCGAAACTAAGCTCGAAGCGGCGCATACCAAAATTACCCGATTTTGAGAACTACTTGTTGCTAAGCATTAAAAGCTTGCCCTCGAGCTCCTCTGATCCATTTCAACCTGTGGTTGGTTATACTCCTGCGCGACCCACGCCATAAAGACAGTCTCGTGGACTTGAATCGGGGATCCAAGGCCTTCCCCATCCTTCAATGGTTCACGATCAAATTCAGGAACCTTTTGTACTTGGAACTCTACCCCATCCTTTGCTGCTCTCCTTGCCGCGTAACCATTAAACCCGGCATACCACACCATGCCGAAGCCCAGGATACTCCAGGCGGCTGTGGGTGTGGTAAACCAGGGAACTGAGAGTTTAGTTTGCGCGGCAAAAGAGCCGTGCGGTGGAACCCAGGAGGCAAGGATTGGGTAGGCGGACCCAATTGCAAAGATAGTAGCGGAAGCAATGGATATAGCTGGGGAGAAAGAGGATTTGTGGCGCCAACGCTCCCGGGATGAGAAACGGAGTTTAAGCATGCCTACCGCGATGGCGAAGCCAAAGATTGCAACGATGGTGTAGGAATACAGCTCTACTAGGACTCCATAGGCGGCGGTAGGTGTAAGATGGATTGTTGCGAGTATCATAATGATAGTGAATGTCCAGTGGAGAAACAGTGCACCGAATGGTGTTTCTTGCGAGTGTTTCCGTGGGTCGAGCCAAGGCTGCTTTAGAAGCCAGTAGAAACGGCGATTTATAAACGAGCTTTTGGAACTACGTATCCATACTAAGAAACGGCCAAAGGAGAGATTCTTGCTTTGCCCGAAGAACTTATGAAAAATTAGGATACCTTCTTTAGCAATCTCTTGTTTTACTGAGTAGTTTACTGGTGTTAGCGACGAGCTTATTGAGAGAATGGGGTATTCTTTACCTCTCGCAGCTGTAAAGGTCATGACTACTATGTTACCAAAACTAGTTAACGGATTAGCATGGTGCAATAAATATAAGACAATTGCTGGAGAGCTAAGTGCTGTCCTAGAAGTCGAGACAACGAGTAGGTCTTGTCCCTTCAAAACAGTCGTCCCTAGCTCAGCTTCGTGCGGAGGCAGGCTATCTTTGCGGGGAATCTCTTACCTTGAAATCGCCATGAAAGCTGCTAGAATGCGCTGGGGTTGACTTTTATCATTAGAGACTGACCCAAAAGTCAACTGGAAGAACGAAAGTGCAACATTTTTGCTAGGGTTCAGTTGGTCTTCTTTCGGAACAACGATCATCTGATTGGACCAGTTCAGCGGAAGGACAGTGCTCGGTTATGGTCGACTTACATATGAAATGTTGACGAGCAAATATAGGAAGCACAATATAGCAACACCAATAGCAGTTCCAATGGGCATCTTTTTCCTTGGCCTACTAATCTCACCGAGCACCTGGCTTGATTAGCATCTCATCTGAGGCATCAGACTGATAAAGTACGCTTACATAGTTCGGCTGGTCAAACCCACTCCATGCAAATATGACGGCTAAAAAACCTCTAGCATAACCATAAGAGTCAGTAGCAGGGTTCTTGAACGACCTGTCAATGGCCAAATTCTCATTGGCATATGTCTTTGTCTTAAAAGCTCCAGCCCAGGCACAAATGCCGGTCACAATGATTACAAGTAGCATCAATACCTTTATGGCAGCAAGGACGTTGCCGAGCCAGATTCCACCACGTCTCGAAAAGGAGTGAATAAGGCATGCAAATGTTGCGACTGCAACTGCGATTCCTCTCACTGTGCTGTTGCTGGCAGGAACATCTGCAGCTTCAAGAATACGGATCCCAAAGATGAGGCAATTTCCCGCCATGTTTCCCAGTATAATGTATGCCATGGCAAAGATACATGTCACCAAGCGAACAGTTCCTGGGCGGTAGGCAGGCCAGTTGAACGCGTATTGCAACTGTGAAGCATTAGTACGTGCTGTTTCCCAGGGGTTGCATGTAGATTCAAGACACGTACGTAATTCAACGTCCCTCCACTTCTTGGAATACCTTGCTCAACTCCTTCAAAAATATATCGAGGAGTTGAGAGACCGAACTCAATATTTAGATAAGTGCCTGCTATTGCATATATGGAGCCTGCAAGCCAAAACAGCAGTGATATGCCGACACTCTGAGTTGCTCGAATTATTGTAGATGGGGAGTTGAATATTCCAGTTCCTGAAAACAGTTATTAGATATGTACAATTTAACGGCAAATAATATAGATTACTACTTGCCTATTACTCGATTTACCACTAAGGCAATCACAGACCAATATCCAAGGCGAAATCTTTCCTCTGGAGCCTTAGTGATTATTGTGTTAGGAATGTTTTCTGGTAAGATTTCAAATAAAGCAGAGTTGATGCTACTATCGTCATCTTGAAACTGTGGATTGCTCCTCGAGTAGGTCCCTTGGTCTGTTGAGGAGGCCATGTTGTTGTGCATCTTGAATCAACCTCAGAGCTGTTTACACATACCAAAACTCACAGAAAACTATGGATTAAACCTTAATTTGAGGGGACACATGATACTATAATTAAAATGCTGGGCCAAAGGTTCAGCGATATGCCCAGACGACAAGGCTTGTGTAACGCTGGAATAGAGGTATGAGACATTTGGCAAAAAGATTCTTATTGGCCTTCGGAGTTTTGTGCACCGCTGCTTATGTATGAGAACCCCAGGCTTAATGAATATCAACCTTAGATTGGGGGCGCAAGGCGGATTTCTCTCGTGGTAAAGCTCTCAGTTTCCAGCTTTCCCCTCATCTTCCCTGACGCCACCAATACCAAGGAATTTCTTCTTGCTGTATGACAACGCCCCTATCTTAATTTGAAGACTTAGTGATCCACATAATTGTTAGAACTGTATCATACGAACAAATCTCAACTGAAGCCACAGCCTCTCTAAAAGTATTTCCCCATTTCTTTTCATTTTGATTTCCCTGGTAATTCGCGGCCACTAGGTTGTTGATTTTGCATGTGTTAACACACGGACAGCCTGCGAGCGAAGCGCCGCGAACTATCGATCCTACATAGTCTCAAGTGTCCAATTGCCATGTCAGTTTCAGTATCTGACGTTATTCGGACAGCAACTTTCGCATGGGATGTCTATCAGATGGGATGGGGCAAAGACCTCGGAGCATGTAAGTGATTTTTGAAGATACATTCAAGTTTAATATTTGGAGACGTGGAAAGTTGTATTCTAGCGAGGCTTGCACTTGCTTCGAAGATTCTTGGTAGGGGTAAAATGCTAACACCGCATGTTATTCAGCCCATCAATACCAGAATTTTGGAGAGGATATCAGAGGTCTTGCCGAAAATCTCAATAATATCACCCAGGTTGTTGAAAACGCCAGAACTACATGGGCGCAACAGTCTCTTCGCTTGGTGAAGTCACGGCAATCCCCGTCGCAAAAAGATTGGGACCTTTCCTCCCTTCGAGAGATAATCGGAGATTACCACAAAACGTTGACAGATTGCAAAACACTATTAGAAGAGAATCATGAATTCAGAAAAAATCGTAACGCAGCCTATAATATAGAATGGAATGTTGTCATTCAGCCAAAAGTTGACCATTTGCGCAAGAGGCTGGAGTCTCACAACTCCAAAATATTGATTCTACTGAAGCCCCTAGAGCTGAATCTTTTTGCGGAGATACACCGAGACCTAGCGGATCGTATAGATGCGGTTCATCAAAGCATTTTGCACCTACAGGGACTTCTCATTCCAGATGTCAAGCAGGCTATTTTGGGACAAGGTAATAATGTTCCAATCGCGTTGACAGTTCCGCCCGAGATTGCAGCTAAATTTCAGGCAACGGCCGAGAAAACACACCCAGAAATTCGGACAAATGGTGGTTTCCCACTGCAAGCTGGCGCCGATGCCTTTGTAACACACTTTGGCCAGAGCACAGCAACGTTCATAGCTGGCAACTTTCTCAAAGAGAGAATTCCAGAGCCAAAGCAGTATCTTGAGCTCTTGAAGTGCATTTGGCTACTGAAAGGCCTCCAAGAAAGCAACGATCTGAAAACCCCAGAAAAGGATTCCCAATGGCCTGGCTATATAGATCAGCTCAACGAAAATCTCTCAATAGAGTGTCAACGCTTCACTACAACATCGTCGCAGCAACTTATCACACCGATTCTAAGTGGTTACATACCCGAAGAGGATTATGAGATTTGGTCGGGAGAAAATATAGCCGACTACATATCGCCACATGAAGAAGCATGTATGGAGGAGGTGCTGAAGCTTCCTCTCCCTTGTCCCTCCGACACGATTAAGAGAGACTTAACGGTCTATCGCCTGGAGTCAACAAAATACCGTATTGTCGAGTCGATAGAAGATACGAATGCGCGTTCGGCTTCAGGTCCAGCTTTTAAGATGGATATAGACCTCAGAACAGTCGTTCTAACGCCGATATATGCTACTCCAAGCTCGAAACAGAAGTCACTGGAGTTCTTGATATATTCCGGGACTACTAAGCTTAATCCGACATTCCGGGAACATAAACACGTTTTGAGGCTTCAACATCTTCTTACAGGGTACAAGGTATATGATCGATATGATCAGGCAATGGTGACTGTTTCTTTCAAGATATCGGGCCAGGCCGATACAATCAAGGAACATGGAAGGCTGCAGTTATGGTTGCCACATCCTTTCACAAATGACACTTCGTCAGCATCCAGCTCTGTAGCAGCAAGCGTAGGGCAGGGACCAGGTCACGGTTATCGGTCTTCAACTAATGTCACGGAATCAAAGTTTCCGGGCCCTGGTCGTGTGGATAGGAGCATTCATACTGCATCCCGAAGCTCTAGTCGAAGTTCATTGAATGCGAATCGAGATATCATGTCAACTAGCAATAGTCGGAACATGTCAATGAGCCGGCTGAGTACCAGCACATCAGCGAGTAAACACCCCAGTCCTAGCGTAATGACTAGCTCCAGTGCGTTCTCACGCTCAAGCGTCTCTACTATCACCACAATTAGTACCGGATCGGGAAAAGCACGTCTACATATTAAACCAACAAAGCCACTGCTTGTGATATTCCTCAAAAGCCAGGACGATGCTCAAAACCTCGCTACCGTAGCAATACAAATTGATGACTCGACCCAAGTGATGCGAGAGCGATGTCAATGTCGAAATTCTAGTAGCAAGTGCCTTATCAGTTGCATAGAGCGATCCGGCGGTAACCTGCTCATTCAGCGGTGGAACGCTGATCAAAGCCTGATGAGTTGGAACGTAGCAAAACTGGGGCAAGAACAGAGGAAAGAATTGCCCCAAGATGCTTGGAATAACGTGAAGAGGGTATCATTTAAATTCGATCGATATGAAGGTATATAACCCCCCCTTCCCCGCGGCACTAGATTCCCGTGGAGAATTTATGCTGACAGAACTTTTAGAACGATATAAATTTAGCGGAAGTCCGTGCTCTTGTAAGCCTAGGATGCAGCGTGATCTCGCTAACTGTATTGGTGACATGCATCACGGCGTATATGGTATTGTGAAGCAGATCGGGAACCAGAGGCTCCAGAACTACCACAATGAACGTGACAAGGCAGCCGGAACAAACATAATAGAGGGCCCGTTGACAGAGGAGGAGTTCTAGAAAAAGGTGGAATGACGGCTGTTGGTGGGTGAATATTGTGTATTAAAGTTTCGTTTGGGCGTGTGATAGAGACACAGTAATAGAATTAAATAACCTTTTTTAATATTTACTTGGGCCAGATGATAACACTAGCTGAAGCTTAGTAGAGTGGGTCATCAAATATATACTGTTAAGCAGAATGGTACAACAAAGTGAAAGCTGATGAGTTTTATTGGACATCAGGGACTATCCGTAGAGTTTTCCATACAGGATCTTCGTGAGACTTAATAACCGAAGCGCCTGCTATATTACATTTAACCCTATGCTTTTCCCCGCCCCCTTCCCAATGCAGTCTAATCTTTTACATTCTAAGCTGGGTCACAGACTCTGAAAAGACCAGAGCCTACTGCATTTTTCGCCTCGATCCAATGGGTGACCACGCCACAAAGTTCCTTGGTGCCTTGAAGGAAAATGGCACGTTCCGGAGTCAAAGTGCTCCCATTATCTCTGCCAGCATACTTCTTTCCGTCCTTCATGACCGGATACTCCATGAGCTTAGGGTTTTTCTCATTGCACTTTGGGTCTGCGCCGCCATAGAACTTGAGCTGCGTATTACATTTCGATTTGCCGCCTGCGTTTTCAACGTCTCCGGACATGCCGCCGAATGCGTGAGGGAAACTGTTTACATTTAAGTTAGTCTCACAGCCTCTAAGTTTGGAAGATGCAAAGTTTGAATTACCCGCCCATAGATGCGGCGCTTGTGGTAGCTGCAGCCCAATCTACTTTGATGGTGAACCTTCCCTCGGAAGTCTCACAAAAGTAGTTCTTAGCAGTCGGTTTTGGTACAGGAGCCTACGATGCTTGTCAGCTTCTGAGGTTCCTCTATAGTGGCACCATCATAGGATCTCAACATGATTTCCAAAACCTCATTCTCTTAAAACGAAATCTTGTCCATCACCAATATTTGGTTATCAAGATCCTATGGCCCAGGTGGTTGATGCGGCGGGTTATGTGTAACTTACTACAGAGCTGGCGAGAACTGCAAGTGCAAGAAAGTTTGTGAAGTGTATTCTGTCAGTTTGGTAGACTTTTCGTGGAGTGAGGATTGTAGAAGAGAATGACTGATCGGGGAATGAAGTATGAGTAACTGATATTTCTTCGGCCGAATTTGCCTAACTATTATACCTTTGGGTTCTCTGTTCGCTAGAATCCTTCACTGTATAACTTTGCGCCTTGCAATGGAACGTATACGATCATGTTCTTGGAAGAATTCTTAGAATTAGATCAATCATGACTTGGGATTTCTTAGGAGCAATCCAAAATCCGAGGTGTACAAGCCTGGCCTGTCTAAATTGAGTATTCCTCGCCGCAATGGATAGTAGCGCAAGGATAGTATTATAATTATAGGTTTCAGGGGTTAGAAAGTTTTTGACATGGCGAGTGGCCCCACACCCCTGAAAAAGAGACGCAATATTTTCAAATCACAAGAAGACGACAATGAGAAATGGGTCACATTGATTCATTCTGATCGTTGCCCCTACTTAATTTTCAATATACGTGTGCATTATTGATTTTTCTTCTCTTGTGCTTTATCTTGGAGTGGCTTGAGGCTAGACGAGAGAGTTGATTTCAATTCCGACTTAGTTATTGTTGGACTGTCGCGCCACCTCGTGGTAACATTGAGCAACGGTTAACGCTCAAAACTAAGTTTTCAGCCTCTGTTTTCTTGGCAAGACGGGGAGGAACACAGCAATGGTAAATGATCAGAAGACATGGACAAAAGCAAGTATGCGGTCACAATGAAGAATTGGATTCTAGTTGGAGTCTCCCAACCTGGGCGGGCGGCTGTGGCACTTTAGTCGCACGCTAAACCGTATTAAATCATCAAATGCAGGGATAACCTGGGGTTCGCTTAACTTGCTCATTGCTAGCGTGTTTTGTTACATTGCAGCCGCCGAGCCGCCTACGTCGCAGTTCGTACTTCGGACTTTCCTACGCTCGTACTGTAAGTACTTTCAAATAAGGACAGGACCCACTCTATGCGGATAAGCTAAGGAATCCAATCTTCCCCCTCAGCCCTCCTTAGCTTCCCCCTCGTGCCGGGGTATTGCATGTCATGTCACCAAACGTGGCTTAGATCTCTACAGCATCTAGATGTCCGTCCTATGTAAGGTACAGCTCATCCTATCTTTTATTTGGAACACCCGCTTACAGTCCTGTTAGAGAATCTTTTACAAGAGACGAAGTCACAGATAGGGATTCAATTCACCTTGCTTGCCCCAATTGCAACCACTCGCTGGTGCCTGGTTTTCTTTGTACGCGACAGGCGCCGCCCGCCACCGAATATCTCACCAACTCCTTTGGAGCGGAGGTCTTATTTATTGCTTCAGGTGCCCCGCATTCATATACTCATCTACATACATACACTTGAGAACCACACAAAGTTTTGTGCCCACGTGTATTGTTGTTTTCCATCATGTCTCCAATTGGGCTTAACATTGCTCACACCGGCGACGATGAGGCGAGCAAGCAGATCAAGGACATATTTTCCAATGTTGTCAACGGCATCGTGGACCCGGCAACGGCCGCTAGAACTATTGACCAAATCATTATTAATGACTGCCAGGAGGCAAACAAATCCTATACTTCAGTAGCGAAGCCTACCGCCGAACAAATTGAAAATGGCAGCATTCGTGCTCCCGACCCTGCCGGATGGCTTCAGCTCCTATGGGACAGTTTCGGCAAAGCTGCAATGGTCGTCCCATATAACCACGAAGGCCAAGATCGGCTACTCGGTTTGCTGCAAGAAATCAAAAGTATTCCGCTCCACAAGGTCCCCTGGTTTGCCTCGGGCGAGATCATAGAGAAAGAGATTTACGACCTGACACAGGCAAACGGATATGATTACTTCCAGCAGTGGCTCTGGGAGCTTGACCAAGGTGAGCTTGACACTCTTCTTATATTGACTGTGCTCTAACACTTTTTTGCCCAGGTCGCTTTATTGGTCATCAGACCGTAGAAACCAATCCACAAGCCGCCTCGGCATACCTCAATTTCTCCGCATTCCTGGCACGTTTACTAGCTGGAGGAATAAGTGCAGGAATTAACCTGAGCGCACTTATTCGGCGGCCGGAGTCACCTTTCTGTACACAGAAGATCGCATGGACGGTAAAGTCCGCGGACTCTGACGAGCAAGCAAAGCGGTATCAACCATATGCGTCCGCCGCCGCGCAGTGGATCCTCCATGCTGGAGATGCACTGTATGAATTGTGCGACAAGGACATACGTGGGTTTGGGGTAAAATGGAGCCATGGCTTGTGGGATAGCTGGAAGGCCAAGTTTGAAGAGGTCGTAGATGATAAGAGATTCAGTGATGCAGCTCGAGACTTTGCGCGGCAGGCAATAGATCGTATGGTTCAACTGGAGTTGGGGAAGGGTACAACAGGTATAGTGCAGACGTTGGGGCTTACTTCTTGGAGGGAAGACGAAGATGACGACGAAGAGGAGGGATGAGTGTCTATAGCTCTCACAACAAAATATCTTACACACTCAAGTTACCAATCTTACTCTTTAGAAAACGATCTCCTTTGCCAGTTTGAACAACTCTACAAGCCTTCCTAAAACCCAATCATTGACTCGAAGCAGTCGTAAGTTTCCGGAAATGCACCCTGTAGGGTTGGAAAACATTTAATACTCAAAAGCATCTGTTGCGTTAATTTATTTCACTTTAATTGACCTCGAGGATACCATTTCCATTTGCTTATTCTCGAGAAATATAAGTAAATGTAAGCTGTAGTACGTCCTAGTATAGGGTGCTTCGTTGAGTTCTAAACATTAAACAACTAAAAGCAGACAGGTTGTTCAGTATATTAATAGACGGAGCTTTGGTTTGAATTGTGCTTCTTCCAAATCTGTAAATATAGATCGAAAAGAAGCAAGGCCAACAGCACGTAACAGTAGTTAGATTCCACGTCAGCTCTTCAACCTTCTCCAGATTTGCTCAGACTGGATAACACAACCCTTCAATAATGTGATCAACAAGCCTATAGCGGTATTATAAACATTTCAAGCTATCTCAGTTGTGAAGTTACATCTGGAAAACTGGGCCGATGTAGAGGCTAGAATTAAGGAGAGTCAAACTGCCTTGATGCTGGCTGCATGCAAAAAGTATGAGGATATTTTCAGTTTACTTATCTAGGGAGGTGCTCAAATTAACTCCAAAGGTCAGGCTTATTTGCTATAACTTGAACGAAGTAATCTTTGCATAAAGTTTACAGGCAAGGTTGCTTGGCTGGGCTAGGTTATACATTCGCGATGGCAAATTTGCTTGAATTCTGTTGCACCTTTCCTAATTCTACTAGCAATAGTCAGTTTGAAAAGCTCTAGACTTTAGTAATCGTTTCGGAAGATATCACTAATACATTAAGCAAGCCTAAGAGGTAGAAATGGCTCTCACTCTCTTGGCGCAGACAAAGATTGTTTATGGGGTACCGAAATTGTTAATACCATCTTACAACAAGAGATAGGTGTGAAAAGCGATGCTGAAAGGGATTCTATTGGCCGTACCCACTGCACTAAGTGCCTGCTAATAATAAAATAAAATTTGCAGAACAGCTGCTCGTTTAATCTATTTGGGCCACGCACGGATGTCAACGCTATAGATATCCGACAGAAGACTAGTCTACATATCGCGGCATCACATAGTTATGATACAATGGTGGATTTACTTTCAAATATAATGCCAACGTCTATGTAATATCAGGAGGTTGGGCCCATTGCATAACTCCTGTGAGCGAGACTCAAAGGCAACTGTACTTATTTTGCTTCAAACAGAGGCCAAAATCAATTCTCGACTTTTGAATGGGATGACTCTTCTCCATGTCGCAGCTCAAAATGGAGATCTTGATGTGGTCAGGTTTCTCCTAGAACGAGATGATTTTGACCGAGCAGCTCGACGATACAACATCCACAATGTAGACCAGGTTGTTCTTAGATACCAGAAAGCTCAAGCGAATGGGAAGGAAGTATATATCCTAGGATCATTATAGTCGATCATTCTGTAGCATGTATAAAGCTACCACCCGGCAAATATGTCCCCCTTCCTATACGCAGCATTGGAAAAAGTGAAGGTGATCAGCTAGCAAAACAGTGTGGACACTGGGAGAAAATCCAATGGTGACTACTTTCCCTCTACGATGGGAGCAGCCCAAAAAGGATCTAATGAACGTTCTAGATACAACAATTGAAGATATTGAAGAAAAACGCATCAATTCGAGTACACGCGAGTCTATAGAGTCGGCATATGATCTTTCAAAGCTCATTAGTAATCGGCATAGCGCTATGTTCTTCCGCCCAGTGTTTCCAGATGGAGAGGATCAGTTTTTGGCATGTTTGAGTTTTCTAGGTGGAATGTTACAGATCAAGAAAAGGCCTATCCAAAAGTTCAACGTCACTTCTAAGCAAGCTTCCGCTTGGCTGAAACGTTAACGGACCACTAGAAGAAAATTAAAACGGGTAGTTACAATCAGCGCAGCGCAGAAGTTGGCACTGATACAGACAAATTCATTCAGTCTCTACAATTCGTTGATGACCTACTTGAGATTGGAGAAGAGACTAATCTTCTCGCTGAAACCAAAGACATCCTCGATGAGTTAAAACACGATAGCGAAAGTTCGTGAAGACTAGCACCAGGTTCTCCTCAATCTTCACGAGGACATCAGCAAGATTAAGAAAGACCCAGGGCTGCGACCCGTTGACCAGCAGTTTAGTGAGCAACCGCGGACCATTTCTATGCACCTCCAAGACATATTTCGTATGAATAAACAAGCAGAACGTATCTAATCGTGAATCGCGTCCTCTTAGAGTTGAAACAAAAACACGCCAACGCTTTTGAGGCACGGTTAAACCCCGACCAAGCAACCTGAACCGCCAGGCAGAGCCAAAGCATCATGATTTTCACAATTGTTACCATTATTTTCTTGCTTCTGAGTTTCATTGTAGCTATGATTGCTATCGATATCGAAGACTTCCCTCGCACCGCATATGGGCAAACTCTGTCTAGCATTGGTTTCGCGATCTCAATACCATTGGTGGTTCTTGTGCTGGCACTTGATGATGTAAAGCTTATTTCAGGCTTCTAAGGAGACTATATGGGATAGATGTGAAGGCCACACAGATTGAAACTAGGATATGATATTAGTGAGCCATAACATTCTCCAAACTGTGTGCACGATTTCCCGAACTCTTGACTACACTATTCTATTCCCATTTGGTATTTGAGAAATTATCAGAATACGAGCGGGATTCGATGGAGAAACAGAAGGTCGGAAAGAGGGTCAAAAGTGGTTTGATGTAGGATTCCATTGCCTCAATATCTTTTAACCAATCGAATACTTTCAATATCGTACTTGATAGGACTCCGTCGTCCTTTCCTCAAGACGTTAGTTAACTACCTCAAGAACGAACTCCATAGAGTTCGAGAAACCAGACACTTTTCCTATCATTTCAAACTCACAACTGTGATCCGTGATAGTACTCCTTATCAGTCAGTCGTCGTTCTTTATATCAAATTCCGCTCGATCTCCCGCTATTTAGTTTTGTGAGATATTACATATAGTTTATGTAAAACTACAAACCAGACTCAGGTTATATACAACTGTTAATAGGTAAAAGCCGAATGGGGACCCGCCTAATCTGTGGAGCAGATTATTTTGCACGTACAAAAAGAAAATAGAGAATATCGTTTCGTGGAAGTACTAATTAGAGCCTATCACGAGGCTAATTCACTGATCTTCGAGGTTAGGCGTACCTTCCGACACGAGCATACTTATTTGGCTTGCTAGGGGGGAATACGAGATTTAAGATCCAGAAAGTAGTTGTGGTCCTATAGCTAACACTTCTTAAAAGTCTACAGGCGGCCCAGGAAGACGCATCATCTGATCGTGGAAATAATTAACCACGTGCTATTGAATGGCTTGGCTGTTGCTTCCGATGTTCCCAATATGTATTGGTATAAACGAGGCGTTGGGTTTCTAGCATCAGCATGCATAGTTGCCCTAATATTACATTGGCCAGCGGTTGATGTACATTACGATGCGGCCAATGAATATATTATACCCCACAGCGGCCCAGGAATAGTGGAGTCTAGTGAGTTGCTGATAGTGAGATAATATTTTAGCGTTCCTTTTGATGGTGTAACTTCAAATCAATTCGTGTCCCATTCTCCAACCAAACGAGAGAGGTATAATGCAGACAAACATGGGGAATTCTGAGCCCATCGCTATTGTTGGAATTGGTATGTTACTCATTCTTCGCTCATTTGGCACATTATCTAACATAGCGAAGGGTGTAGGTTCGCTGATAACGCATCTTCACCTTCGAAGCTATGGGAAATGTTAAAAGAAGGCCGTTCAGGCCAGTCCGACGTCCCGAAGAATCGATTCAATGTCGATTCATGGTACAGTCCAGTTAAGGGCCGACCTGGAAGCATTTAGTATGTGGATCATGACCTCTATTGCTTTGCTTTGTAATAGATCAACTAACATTTGTGATCTATAGTAGCAAAGGCGGTTATTTTTTAAGTCACGATGACAGCTACCGCAACTTTGACCCAAGCTTCTTCGGCATCAGTCCGTTGGAAGCCACCAGTATGGATCCTCAGCAGAGAAAACTGCTTGAGGTTGTCTACGAATGCTTCGAATCAGCGGGGAAGACACTGGAGAGTGTTGCTGGAAGTGATACGGCTTGTTACGTTGGATGCTTCAGCCATGACTTTACCGATATTCAGAATAAAGAGTAATAATTTCTGCAAATTCTGTATTCTACTTTGGAAGAAGAAAATGTTACTGACTTCAACATGTACAGTCCGGAATATAGTGTGCCATACCAGTCAACTGTATGAGAATACGTATCTTTTTGGGTGGCTTCTTATGCTTATATTAAACAGGGTGCTGGGTTGACTATTTTGAGTAATCGGGTTAATTACGTTTTCGATCTCAGGGGTCCGAGGTATTCCAACCCAGGATTAAGTGGTCTATTAATTACTGACAACTTATTGCGGCAGTCTCACAGTTGATACCGCCTGTTCTAGCTCTTTATACGCTTTGCATCTAGCGTGCCAGAGTCTTTTAAGTGGCGATTGCAATGCTGCGGTAGTTGGCGGATCGAGTATAATTGCAAGCGTAGAGAAGCATCTCGGCAGCGGACGACTGGGAATTTTGTCACCAACTTCTACGTGCCATACTTTCGATGCATCTGCAGATGGGTTTGGACGAGGGGATGGTATCGCCGCAATATATATCAAACGCTTATCGGAAGCATTAAAAGATAGTGATCCTATCAGAGCGGTGATACGTGCCACCGCTATTAATTCGTTAGTGGGAGGTGATCCGTCCGCTTAGATCCTTTGCTAATGAAACTTCTCTAGGAATGGGAAAGGGCTTGGGCTTAATCATCCGGGAGCCGAAGCGCAGGAGGCTGTCATCAGGAAGGCGTACAAGAAAGCTAATCTAGATTTTAGCCAGACTGGGTATTTCGAATGTCATGGCACCGGTACACCAGTAGGCGATCGTAAGTCAATTTCATTTAAAAAACTACGAATATTTGTGAGTCACAAACTATTTCCCGATGGCCGCGAAACCGGGCTCTGTAATTAAGGAAGTCCTTAGTAAAGCTTCTGACACACTGAATATTGGGGTTCCCACGAAAGTAGTGGCGCGAGCCTCACGAAATAACGAAGCTTAAAAGACAACATTGAGACTATTGATAGCAAACCAAGTATTCCGCTCCTCCTAAGTGGGTGCGGCTGCATTTAGGAAAGATACTTTACTTTCTTCAATGCCAGACTACAAATCCCTCTATCCTAGCTTCGAAACTGCCATCTAACGTTAGATTCTTATGATGCTGACCAATTCCGTGCAGCGATCGAGTGTGCTGCCATTGGTAATGTGTTTTCAGAGGGGAGGTCTTCTGAGAAACCCTTGTTGCTAGGCTCCGTCAAAACCAATTTGGGCCATTGTGAAGGAGCAAGTGGGTTAGCAGCAGTGATAAAGGCAGTCCTATGTTTGGAGCATGCTTATATTCCACCGACGGTTGGCGTGAAACGGTTAAATCCTAGTAGTACGTCAAAACATTTATGTTAGGTTTCCTACTCGTATGCTAATGCAGGCTTAGTTAATTTCAGGGATGGTTCTTTGAGGGTGGTTGAAACTCTTACACCCTGGCCACAGTGGCTTGAGTATCTTCGAGCAAGTGTGAACGGTTTTGGCTATGGTGGTAAGCTGCCTCAGAATCCCAGAAACCAGAAGCAGCTGGTGGGACACCAGATACTAAAGAGTGGCAGGTGCAAATGCCCATGTTATTCTTGACTCAGCAGACAGTTTTCTGAATTCAAAATTCCAGGACTCTAAGATTGCAAGACACCTAAGCACTCCATACCTTGACAACTCCGAACAGGCGACAAGCTATCTTCTTGCTTTCTCTGCACATGACGCAGCAACATTAGAAAACAACATTAAAGCAGCATCCAATGCTCTACATAAATTCAAAATCTCAGACATAGCCTTCACTCTTGCCAACAGAAGATCGAGAAAATTGAGACACCGCTCATATCTCATATGCAATAACAATCCATCAAATGAGGGGTGTTTAAAGCCAAATTTGAGTTCTTTAAAAAATCCAATTCCTGGAATAGCTTTTGTGTTCACAGGTCGGTCTCGCCTCATATCATAACTATTAATTGAAACTATAAACTGATGCTACTATTCCATCAGGTCAAGGTGCACAGTTAGTAAATTTCGTTCGGTGCAAACAAATCAGGGCTTATTTGAGATAGATGGCCGCAAATGGGATATGCACTTATTCAGCGCTACCCAGTCTTTCAACGTACTATCCAGCAACTACAAATATCACTTAATGTTTTGCCCAATCCTCCAGACTTTAACATTGAAGGTCAGTTTTCTATCGGGCTACGGTTATAGGCCGCTAAACAAATCAGAGGTTCTCTCGATGCCGAAGGAGTCAAGCTCTATTTATCATTCCATTCGATCTCCAGTCTGTTGTACTGCGATTCAAGTCGCTTTGGTAACTTTGTTGAGCTCTTGGGGTGTTAAACCCATAGCTGTTGTTGGCCATTCTGCAGGTATTTGTCTACAACATTTTATCTGGGCCGATAAGGACTAACTTGAATAGGTGAGATTGCGTCCGCATTTGCTGCGGGACGTATTACCGGTGCAGAAGCTGTTGCTATTGCGTATTATCGGGGCCTTGCTGTATTGACTTGCAAAGAAGACGGAGCAATGCTAGCAGTTGGTCTCGGCGCAGAAGACGTACAGTTATATATTGCTGGAAGACCCGAGGTAACTATTGGATGCTACAACTCTCCACAGAGCGTGACTTTAAGTGGAACCCAAAATTCCATAGAGGAGATAAGAAAAGAACTCGTTGATGCTGGTATCTTTGCTCGAAAAGTCAACAGTTCTGGAAATGCATACCACTCACCACTTATGAGGCCTGCAGCCCAGGAATTCCTACAGCTTTTTGAAGATATCTATACTAAACTTGTTACTTCACCTACAAGAGGTGATAAACTCAATCGGGTACAGATGTATTCCTGTATAACAAATGAATCCGTAGAGGTGGAAACATTTGGATTTAATCATTGGAAAATGAATCTTGAATCGCCGGTTTTTTTTGATCAAGCGACACGGAGTTTACTTACTTCGGTACCTGAAGTCAATGTTCTTATCGAGATTGGGCCTCATAGTGCTCTAGCGGGTCCAATCAAGCAAATTGCTTCAACTCTAAAATTGGATCAGACAAGGCTGGCTTATTTACCCACATTAATCAGAGGCCAAGATGGAGTAGAGAATTTGCTCAACTTGGCCGGAGCTCTATTTGTACTCGATTATCCTATCGACATCAACAAAGTCAATTTTGATAAAGACATAGACATGAGAGGAGTGAATGAGAACATGTCTCGACTGGGAGCCAATCTTTTGGTAGATTTTCCTGGTTACCAATGGAACTATGATGCAGTATATTGGAAGGATAAACGATTAGCTCAAGAATTACGCTTTCGAAAACACTGTCGCCACGATCTCCTAGGCAGCCGAGATCCAGGTTCATCGCAAAGTTCACCCTGTTACAGAAATAAGCTCAAGTTGAGTGACCTTCCATGGCTTCGAGATCACAAGGTAAGTTTCCTAGACATGGTTTCAGCCAAGACTAAATGGCTAGATTGGTGACAATGTCATATTCCCGGCAGCTGGTTATATCGCGCTAGCGGTCGAAGCAATTACGCAGGAAGTCGCTGACGAAGATCCACTTTGGCACAATAAAGGAACTGAAACACAAAATCTCGAAATAACCTCCGCATTGATCATTACAGACGATGAACCAATTGAGATCGTGTTTAATCTACAGGCAATACCGCAAGCTTACAAACCATCTCTACATGATTCGCCACAATACAATTTCCGTGTGAGTTCTGTGTCGGAAGGAGGCAGGTGGCTAGAACATGCAGTAGGCAAAATAATGGTAACAGAGTCTAGCCAGTTTGAAAGGAAATTATTCCCGATCCGCACAGATCTGAAGCCTTACAACGTCAAGGCCTGGTATACCGGTTTAGCAGCTGCAGGTGTTACATTCGGACCATCGTTCCAATCACTCTCGGCTATTAGTACCTCGTCAGAGAAGCTGGAGGCTGTGGCCGAAATTGAATTGTCCACAACGAACCAAGTTATGCCCTACCAGTCCCACTATGTCATTCATCCAGCAACCCTTGACGGATGCCTCCAACTCTCCGCGGTAGCAGCTCTTGCTCGCAGTCCACTTTCTCCCAAAGCTTTTCTACCTGTATCTATTGATAAAATGACTATATGGAACTCGGCTTCGAACCTATGTGAAAAGAAACTCAGCATACTTGCTAAAGGGGATACGTATGGGCTTCGCTCCATTAAAGGCTCAGCTGAAGTCTTTGACGATAACGGAAGTGTTTTAATACAGGGAAGAATGACGTTTTTGTCCCTCGAGAACAAATTAAAACACCAAGAGGTCACTGCCCTAAGACAGCCTTACACTCAACTTGTTTGGAAACCAGATATTGATATGCTTGGACTAGAGCACCATCAAGATTCCGAGGGTGACAATACTACTATCGCTATACCCCCTGGATTTGAGGAATCTTCTCTCATTGATTACATGGACTTAGTGGTCCACAAAGGTAAACCTATTGATATACTACAGATTGGTTACAAAGATGCGGCCGTCATTGCTCAAAGCCTAGGGGGAAACACAACTAGCCCCTTGTATAAATCGTACAAGGTTGCAACCCCCGACACAATTAATTTAGAAAGCGTCCATCAGACACTATCAAGCTTCCTGAATATTGAGTTTTGTGTTTTTGATCTCCATTCACTCAATTCTTCTAAATATGATCTGGTCATGCTGTCAGATGTTTGTTAACACCTCTGAAACCATGCACATTGCACTGACCTCCTTTAGGTTCCAAAGACACTGCAAGCTGACGCTGAAGTAATAAGAAAATGCAGTTCTCTATTGAAAACACACGGCAAACTTTTAATTGATGAGAGTGCCTTTTCAGAGATTGCGCATTATGAGTGGAAATCACTCTTGACAGACACAAAGATTAGGGTATATGCCCTTGGCCAACCACAAACTGGGCGTCTTATAGTCTGTGAATATATGATGCCTGATATTGTCTTTCCAAATTCCAATACACTATGGCTTGTAGGTCTTCAAATCTTTGAGTAACGTTACTATTTTAACTTCCATAGGTTTACTTGGAAGCTCCACATCCTCTCCACATTGAAGTTGCAGCCCACGCCACCCGTAGTGGTCTAAGAGTAGAAAGTGTATCGTTGCTACATGTTTCGGATGTAATATCACCTGGATCAACTGTAATACTAACAGGTGAACTAGAGCAACCTCTCCTTACAGAGCTGTCTCCAGAAGCTTTAGTGGCAATACAATTTTTGGTCAAAAAAGTTTCACTGGCAATTTGGATTACTAATTGTGGAATGCTCGATGGGAAATTCCCGGAAAAGTCACTCGCTTTCGGTTTTGCAAAGACATTAATGAGTGAACAGCCTTCATTTCGGCTGTCTTGCTTTGACGTTGATCCCACGGAGACAAATGTAACTCGCTCAGCTAAAAACATCTTGGATCATTTCTATCGAACTCAAACTACCCCTGCCTCGGGTGCGGAAACATATTTGGCAGAGAGTAATGGGCTCGTCTATGTTAGTCGTTTGGTTCCTGACAGACGTGAAAACCTTAATTTCGAAAGAATAGTCAATCCCCCAATCGAAGCACATCGCTTGACCGATGAACTGGAACTAGACTTTACCAAAGTGGGCCACGTTGAAAGCTTTTACTTCAAGCGCAAGAAAACGAACATGGGCGAAGTCAGTCTCATGAGTAATGAGATACTTTTACAACCACTAATGTACACCCTGAACAAGAAGGTAGGATCCTATCTGGATATATTTAATATTGGCACATATCTTACATGCTTCTAGGAAGCGTTAGTGTTAAGTGGGCAACATGGGTCTAAGTTCTTTAGTCACGAACTAGTTGCCAGTGTTCGTGCCATAGGATCTGGAATAAAGAACCTGCAGCCAGGAGATCGAGTATTATGCCTTAGCCCAGCGAAGTTCGACAGTTCTCTAATAGTAAAGGAAGAGCTATGTTATCGTTTGCTTCCGGAAGATACCCCGGAGCAATTTATAGGTGCAATTCTACCGATGTGCTCTGCATTGTATACGCTGCATCACACTGGCTGTGTCAGACTTCAAGGAGTATTGCAATCTCCACATGAAATATACCATATATGATCTAATTGTATATTGTAGGCAATCCTGGTTCATCTTCCTGGGGATTTGGAGACGACGTTAGCATTTGCTCAACTAGGACGGTGCAAGAATTTAAATGTCTGAGTTCCTTTCTTCAAGGTCGTTACCTATTCGCTAACTCAAACCAGATATTTGTTACATATTCGCAAGTTCTAGAGATGCGATATCTTGTAGAAGCACAAATTCCAAAAGACTGTCTTCTCCTGGCAGACTCGGCAGAGTGGACAGAATCTATCAAACACATTACCGAAGATTGTGATTTTAGTGCGATAATAACATCATCTACCACAGACTATTACAGTTTATCGAATATAGTAAAGGGAAATGGGAAATGTGTGTTTATTGGTACAGGATCAAACATTCCTGACCTGAGCACAATTGCTAGTTCAATATTTGCCCGAGGGGCTAGCATCATTTTGTTGGATATGTTAGACTTGTTCGAAAAGTCTATGTACATGAAAACGTTAGTTATATTGCCATTATGTACGGAGCAGCTTAATGTGTCTCTAATGTGTCTTAATAGGTTCGTGAAAGAAGTGTTCAACATTTACAGTACTATCGGTCACCATCAGCTTCATACACCAAATTTCTTTGATATTTCGGATTTTGGAAAAGCAATTACAAATGCTTCAAGTCCGGATACAATGGGTAAAACTATCATTAGATACGAACCGATGTCAGAGGTTCCTACTCTTGTGGTCCCAGAGTTTTCTACTTTTGATTCCTGTGTAACATTTCTTATGGTAGGGTGTCTCGGTGGATTAGGCCGGAGTTTAGTGTACGTTGAAATCTCGTCCAGTGTGATATCTCTATACTAACTAGTTACATGGTAGGCTGTGGATGGCCAGTAGAGGTGCTCGGAACTTCGTATTTTTATCCAGGTCTGGAGCAGAAAAGCCAGAGACGCTCGCGTTTCTCGAGCAACTCAAGGAATACTCTGAAAAGCAACAGACTATTATATCTGCTCAGATAATTGCCGGCGATGTTTCTATTCGGAGTGATGTCGAAAAAGCAATAAGATCCGCAAAGTCGCCTGTTAGAGGGGTCATTCAAGCTGCTGCAGTTTTTGGGGTATGGTTCCTTCTGATCATACAATAGCCTATAGATTAATAACCCTAACAGGCGGACCTTTTTGAAGATATGACCTCGGAAAGTTTCAAAGCTGTTCTCAGACCAAAAGTACAAGGTACAATCAACTTACATGAAGCACTTATACATGAGCCCTTAGACTTCTTTGTCATGACCAGTTCGACTCTGGGGCTTAAGGGTACCGCAACTCAAAGCCATTATGCGGCCGGAAACGCTTTTATGGACTCAATGGCTAGACATCGGTGGAGCCTTGGCTTACAAGCTACCTCATTGGCTTTAGGTTTGGTTCAAGAGATTGGGCATATTAATGATAATCCTGTGATGGAAGAGTCTATGCTCCACAACGGCCTTTATGGAATCAGTGAGGCTGAGTATTTATTAATGATGGAAGTTGCATGCCAACGTAGATGTCATAACAGTTCTACTAGCATATTCCCGAAATGGGATAAATATGCAACTGCCCATATAGTCACTGGCCTAGAAACAATCCGTATGGACTTGTCATCCATTCACTCCAGTTCTATACTTACAGGAGATTCACGTTTCAATTGCATGAATATCAACCGTCCCAGCTCCACCACTGGTTCGGCCAAATTATCCAAGGACACAGGCACTACCACCATTCTCGCGGCTGCATTCAATTCCGGTGGGGAGACTGCCATGAAAGATGCAGTGAAGGACATTTTCCTTGGCGAATTCTCAAAGCTTGTATTGACACCAACAGCCAAGTTAAAAGATGGACTTATAGAGCCATTAACAGATTTCGGCATAGATAGCATGGTTAGTAGCGAGATCAGAGCAATTGCATGGAATGAATTTGGAGCAGATATCCCGTTTATGAGGATTCTTGAGAAAGGCTTACTGCTTGGAGAACTAGTCGATCTGATCTGGGAGAAAACAATGAAGCAAAAAAGTTCTTAGTGAAAAAGAGACCTATAACCGTGTTCTTTATTATTTTCCATAGCTAGCTAATGTAAAAAATTACAATAAGAATCTTCTTTTGACCAATAGATGTGTATTAGGTCATGCTACTTGTCATGGACCAACTATCACAAGGAGGGGAGGTTCCTCAAATCTAAAAGTATGGGAATTGAATTCAGTGTAGTCTAAAGAAGAGAAGAGGGTTCTCGTGATGGAAAGCTATGTACGGTGGGTGGTGCCTGTGGCCACAGCACTACTTAATAACTCTTCAATCGCTTCTTCTCTTAAAACTGTCTTCTTTATCTTCCCTGAAGCTGTCTTAGGCAGGGAAGCTACAAACTTAACCCCGCCAGTTAAAGTTTTATAGTTAGCTAATCTAGCTGCTACGTGTTCTTTCAATTCGTTCTCAGTTTCCACCCCAAGATCTGAGGCTTTCTTGAGAACGATATAGGCCCTCGGAAGCTCCGTCTCCTGCGTCATGGACTTCACTCCTATTACCGATACCTCAGATACCATTTCGTGCTGCATTAGGCACCCTTCGATCTCTACTGGTGAAACTTGCCAACCGCGAACTTTAATCATATCCTAGATTCATCAAGTTAGGTTTGAAACTACATGCTGGAGTATATCTTACTTTTGAGCGACCGACAATATACCATTTCCCCTGACTGCAATAGGCAATGTCACCCGTCCTCAACCAGCCATTCGCAATGATGCTCTCTGTTGCCTCCTTATTTCCAAGGTATTGATTCATAATCGACGGGCCACTAACCCAAACTTCTCCTGGCTCACCATCGGTCACAATCTCCTTGCCTTCTATGTCAAGTATCCTATAAAACAGTTATTACTTTGCCCCTTAACCTAGAGCCTATTTTAAGTATTCGCTCACTCACTTAGCTGTTATATTAGGTGTCAACCGCCCTACGCTCCCAGTATCATCCTTTTCAGTACCGAAGAAAGTCGTCAAGGTCCCTAACTCGGTGAGCCCCCAAGCCGCTACTATTCTTGCATCACTGTCGAGCAGCCTTGTGAACCTTCTTTGCACTCCTAAGTCTAATGGTGCACCTGCACACCGTAGTAACTTCAATGATTTCAAATCCCTCTTCTTTTCTTCTTCTGTTCCAACATTTGATTGTTCAAGCATACTGATCACTGCCGGTACTATACCTGTCTCTGTAATTTGATACTTCTTGATCGCAGACATGAAGTGTGATATTGAGAAGCGAGGCAGGACATATGTGGGAATGCCAAAGCGAAGAGGGTCTAACCAATTAATTAGCAAGGAAATGCAAGATTCTGGAGCCGAAGTTTGCTGGCGCTATATTTAGGATAGAAATCCTTAGCCACAAATATCTCCCCGTTTCCCATAATTTGCAGGACGAGTCGCTTAGAGGCAAACTAAGGCTTACCAATATGGGAAGCGGTCGCAGCTACTCCATGAAACATTGGAAGACACGTAAGTCGGGTCACTGAGTATTCTTTTGGAATTGGGTCATATGATGCGATGCACCTAGCAATACTGGCGTGGTGAGACACAGCTGCCACCTTTGGCAAGCCAGTGGTACCGCTCGTTGCGAATAATGAAGCTATCGTGTTTTTCGATGATTTTGCATCAGCGAAGTCTTTCCACGATCCCTCTTCATGCTTAAGGAGCTCCGTCCAAGATTGAAAGCCTGGCGGAGTAGATGACGGATCATGTGGGGTGTCAAAGATGAAAATATTAGTGGTGGGGATCGGGACCGAAAGGGAAGTAGTAGCTTGAAGTATATTTGGCAAATGAGTAGGTGATACTAGAATGAATCGTGGTGAGGTGAGGTTCAGCATATGGACCAATTCTTGCGTTGTGCTCCCCGGATTCGAACCTACAAATCTCCCCCCGGCCCCCACAATACCCAGATAGATGATTGGATACATTATCTGTTACTTTATTAGTGAATAATCCAAATTATCAAGCAACATACATCACCAAGGGAGTGTATGAGGATGCTATCTCCATCATTGACTCCATGTATTTTAAAACCACTAATCAGCTTTCGGATAAGGCTCTCTGCTTGCCGCGCATTAAGTCTGCGGGTGTCATCAAGTGCGTCGATATAGATCTATATCCAGTTATCTCTTAGTTGAGTTTTGAAAGTTATGCGAGCTAGTAGTAGTATCTTACATCCTTGTTCTTGTCATACTCAGGGCCATCGAAAACCCAAGATATCAAATTCACTTCAGGTACATGAATAGAAGCAAAAGAATGCAACACCATATTGTCTCGAATGCTATTCCGGGTTTCCAGACTTCAATCAAAATTGGTAGAGTTAGTTGGTAAGGAAAATCAAGTAAATGTCAGCAATGGCCTCTCTTAAACCCCACGTAAGCGAGAGGCAGCACAGAGGCACATTGCAGTAATCGTAAAAACCCATACGAGATAGCCAGTAACAGTGTAACAGCCACTTTGGCTGTAATGTAGATCTCAAGAAATCGAACCATTATGAACAAGCTCCAAGCCTAACCAGTGCGGGAAATGTAAAACTGGTAGATGCTTTGATTGATGTCTGACTTGAGTCACGTGTTACATAGACTCCAACTGGGACTTGAGTAGCAAGTGTCGCTTCTACTGATTCTTTAACAGCGTAACCCTTTATAATATCTACTAGTCACTATTTTGAACGTTTGCCATATGCAAGGTAGCCACAATTAATTAAGTTGACTAGCCAAAGGAGCGAAAGGACTTGATGCGATATAGACCCAAAATGTAAGCTATCTTCTAAATACGAGTGTTTAAGTCAAAAGATGTCATTTTCTAATGTACGGCTACTAGTTCAAATTCTTTGGCCATCGTAATTACAGTGACTTCTCTTTCGACTTACTTGTCCTACTGGAGTGGGTCTTTGGGGCAGTATTTTTGGTATGTTCTATAATTCCTCGACTTCGTGCCTCAACGAACAAGTATATCTCATAGAAGATCACTCAACTCCTGAGACGATTAGCAAAACTGAACACATTTCCAGGGGTCTGAGACCTACCATTAATTCACTATACGTGTTTGACTCTGCGCCTCTTGACATTCTTGAGGCAGATAGTTCTGCATCTCTGAGCTTTCCTCTTTGTTTGCGTTGGATATTCTATTTCAACTATATTAGCTCTTGTTTTATAAACATTGGTTGTTATCGTACCTCTTCTATCGAATCCTTCACGATGTATCGGTGTATATAAATGTCCTTCGTTTGGTCTAGTCGATCTATTCGTGCTGCAGCTTGTGCCTCTACCATCGGGTTCCAATTTGGTTCCATTAGATGCACGTGAGACGCGACTTCGAGATTTAGACTTTTGCAAATTAGTTGAGGTGGCTAAGTATAGTTGGACATAGCATACCCGACAGAACCACTGCCATAGGATAGCAGTAAGACTCTTATATGTGGATCAGTATTGAATTGGTGAATGACTGTACGTCTTTGCTCAACGGTGAGACTTCCGTCGATGCGGCCATATTTTATTCCATGGAATGACAGAGCTTTTTCCAAACAGTCTAGCGTTCGTGTCCAGTGGGAGAATATGAGACTGAACTTTAAGTTAGTCTGTAAATAATTGTTAAGTCAGAGCCTTACCTTTTGACTGGCTCTATTGTATTTGCTAGTGTAGCCTGCTCGAGCTTCTGCAAATTCACGATAAGTTTTGCTATCTTGGATGAAAAGTAATTTTGTGATAGAGCTTCTGTAGGTTGCCAATCCATCAGTGTGGTGTTCAGCTTGCTGGCATCTCGTTGTCGTTTGTTCTCAAGAATTGATATCGCGGGTTCTTGGCAAATCAAGCAGATTGAAGGACTTCTACTCGAAAAGGTCTCTTCCGCAGAATTTTGATCGAGGGTACACTCATAGCACATCTTGTGGCCACATGTACCATAAAAATAATACGGAGAGGCTTCATGAGTTTCAATTTGGCATGCACAATTATCACAGGTGTCATGATCTTGAACAGCTTGATAATTTGAGGAAGCACCAATAATTGCTCCACCGTAACTACAGATGTGTCTGAGATTCGATATCGCTCGAAGAAGTATTTGGCCTTGAGATTTTCCAGTTGCCAATATCAATGATTTCCTTGCTTCGTCCCGGGTAGCAAAATAGTAACATTTTTCTGTCTCATTGAAGACAACTTGCTCGAAAACTTCGATCCTTCGCAGAGTACTACATGATTTGTTCGTTCGTCTCAACGATATAACCTGTAGCGCTAACCGAAGATTCTCTAAGCCTTGGGGATCCTTCCTGCTTAATGGTTCCAAGACGTATTTCCGAGCGTTGGTGTGGCTTTCGAGGGGTTCAAATCTTAAGAATTGGGTCAGGGAGAAGAGATCACTCAGTTTATTTTGTACTGGTGTTCCTGTCAAGCACCATCGTCTCTCTGCACGCAGTTTCATTAGTTCCTGGAAGTTTCTGGTTGATCGATTTCTGATGTGATGAGCTATAGAACGTGATTATTAACAAATGGTATAATCAGGTGAAAGGTATTCGAAGTTGGCTGTACCTTCATCCAAGACTATTCGTAACCAGGTTATACTAGAGATTATGCCAGAGCTTGAAGCATCAGAAGCAGCAGTTTCATATGTGGTCAATACGATATCATACTGGCTGAGCTTCTTGTGACAGATCTTTCGTTTGTTCCCATGGTAAATATAAACTTTGAGCGCTTCTGGTTGCGTGTGCCTGGAAGTAAGTCAGTTTCATACTGGCAGAGATGATTGATTGGGGCATTCACTTTTTGATTTGTTGCTCCCAACCTTGAATTGCTATTAAAATTATCAGCGATCTGTTTTCTAAGCATGGTGATTTAGACTTACTAGATTTTGGAGCAATGATCAATGTTGCGCGTAACCTGATGCCAGTGTTCTCAATTGAGTGATAGTACTCATTCCCTATTTTAGCTGGAGTCTGACTTGGTAACGTGTACAGTATGAGAGCAAGTAACGAAAGCGATTTCCCCATGCCCATCTCATCTGCCAAGATACCCCCACGGCACTCAGTGGGCTCCCACATTTTAGTGGAGTGTGATACCTCATTCTTGAACCTATGGTCAATTAGAAGGTTACCCTTAACAATAACTCGAGACAAATGCATTGGATTTTCTTACACTAGTCGGCCGTTTCTCTCTACCGGCTTCCATAGCGTAAGACGGTCAGTCTCCGTCAGGGCCTCTCGAGCAATCATATATTTCAAGGCTATCAACTGATGTCTGTAGAAGGGTCGAAAGTCAGAGATATATTCTTCAACATCTTAAAGCATATAATATAAAGAAATGATTGGATATATTGAAAGCAATCACTTACTGTTTGAGGGTAGATGTAATCCTCGCATCTTGTTCGACCTGAAAAGACAAGCGATGGACATGTGAGTTATCGTTATCTAGCACTGATTGGATTTTTTCAAGAAGTTCTGTTTGCCCTCCATCTGATGGCTCTAACAGATAGCTGGATTGCGTATCGTCGTCGTCTTCATCCCATGAGAAGACATGGGGATTTTTGTATAATACCGAGAGTTGGCGATTTATGGGCTCTTGGAGAAACAGATTTGAAGCAGATAGGAGAGACCCAACCTGGCCTAGAGAACTTTCTGGTCCAAAGACAAGAATTTCAAGTGGTATTCCCAGTCCTTTATCTGGGGTTGTACCCCGCTGCACCCACTTGGTCGGGTATATTTCAAACCGCACAGAAGATACATTTTGTTTTAGCGATACTAAGCCATTTGCAGTCTCGTTGTCTAGAACCCCTATTTCTTGTATTTTCGGATCAATTATCGATATGCCGTTGTCTCGGAAACGGGGTGTTAAGGCTAGTGCTTCTGGCCGCGAGCCAACGTCTTTGGAGGTCGGAAGACGCCTCCAAGCAGAAAGCAGTCCATCTACAAGCTGTTCTTGAAGTAAGCATCTTCTACGGCGGAGACAAAGATCTTTGGTCTGACCATGCCAAAACATATCTCAATTTCGCCACTTTCATTCCTGCTTTCGGAGGCATCGGTCGTTGAAATGAACGCGGAGGTTGTCCAGGTGCTTTCGATCGAACTTGTGACTTCAAGTGGATCACCATGGCTAACAGAAGAGGAACAAGGCACTGGAGTAGATTCCTGCGTGTTTGTTATACTGTCAGAGTACACATTGGTGCTATCACACCTGACAATGCTTCCCACCGTCCATGTCGCCCCAACCGACGCGGTTCTGGTACTCACGGTCCCAGAGATTAAGACGCAATTCTTCTTTGTTATAGAGGAGGAGGAATAAGTAGAGGATGTCCCAACATTGTCAGGGTGCGGCCTCTTACGGCCAGACATTATCTTGGACCATCAAACAAAGCATTTGCCTCGGAAGGATTGTTCAGTGTGCGATATAATGTGTCGTCGGTGAACTCAGCCTCGTCCGATAAACACACCATACATGTATGTACCATACAGTACAGCTTACTGTGGCAGGCGCCTTGCGAGACATATTTAATTGACCCCGCGCAAAGCCTGAGGGTACGGGGGGTATTCATACCTGCCCACATAACTAAATAATTGTACGCCGAACTCTGCATTACGGGAGGAAAAGAAATGAAGAAAAAGAATTGAAAAATTAAGCGTAGCTCCTCAAACCCTCAACAGTTAATATATCCTCTTTTCGGGCTGGTATCCTAGTGCTGGAATTAGTAGAAATACAGAAGCGTTGCTTTCCTCGAATCTGCCATGTATTGTGTTTCTCTCGTAAATTTATGTTGTAGTACAGGTGGCGGTGGCTGTGCTTTATCAACTTCAGAGAAGTGTGTGCAGCCACACCCGAAAAGCTAGGTATCTAAGGTTGGTATGCAACATCTGAGAGGAACTGCGACTACAGTCATCTCTCCTCATCGTGAGCTAAATCTTTTCATAGCCGATCAACCGGTCCGTGTGTCTTTTTGAAAACCTCGATACTGTCTTACGAATACCAAGGAGCTGAGACAGTTGCCTAATATCCATCGTATAGTATACATTGTTCAAGCGATGGCGTCGCCTGGACCCAGCAGTTTTGAGAAAGTTCTCGACGGCTTTAGAAAACGACTATCACCACAAGACACAGAACTGTTTCAGCTTACAACCTTCGATGACTTGAAGTCTTCTATCAAGAGAATAGAGACGGAACAAGCTGCAAGAAAAGGCCTCCGAAATTTAAATAAGATCAAACCTTTCTTGAACGGCCTCAAACAATATGCTGGCGTACTTGAAGTATTTGTTCAAGTAAAACCAGAGATAATTGCTTTTATATGGGTCAGTTATAGAAGATGATATTTGATTTTTGTCTCTAAGGTATTGACTATCAAGATAAGGGTCCAATCAAATTATGCCTGCAGGTATAGAGTTCCACATTATTGCCCACTCCCACACGGGATCTCACTCTTGCACAAGGTTGCCTCGAAGCTCAACGAAGCTTTTGATGCGTTGCTGGATGCGTATGAATTGATAGGAAAATCTCTACCAATCCTCTCTACAGTCGATGCACTATTTTGCAGCCATCCTCATGTGAATAAGGTCTTGGCCGATATATTCGAGGACATTTTGCAGTTTCACAAACGT